>OGOW01000089.1_pt1 | contig 114688 bp, 90 predicted proteins | sample 1552781 | NCBI WGS metagenome assembly OGOW01 (sample SAMEA2580145, study PRJEB22360) | human gut metagenome | biome: human gut; feature: human-associated habitat; material: faeces | place: Denmark | collected 2008/2010
CATTTTCAATCAAATCCGCAATTTTTCTACTTTCTAATAAATAGAGTTTTTGTTTTATATTATCAATTTTTATATTTAGATTTTCTTTACCTTCACGTTCTATTATACTCAAGTACTCCCAACGCTCTACATATGGTTTCACTCTTTCCTTAAAATTATTTATATCAACACGATCTCCTGATCCATTAAAATCATTATAGACAATCACATCAATATTTTTTTCTGCAAATTCTCTCATATCAAATGATTTTTCCATAATTTCGTTTGCAGAAACACTATTATATCCATAACCTGTGAATCGTCTAGCAATTCCAATATTTCCAGTCATACCAGTTAACATTGCTACTTTGAGCTCTTGAACAGTTTTCAAATGATCTTCATCTGCTTTTTTTAATGAGTCTGAAATAAAGTTCAACTCATTTTGTAATGAGTCTCTTTTAACTTTAATATATCTAGTTTTATTTTCAAAAGCTTTTTTAATAACACCCGTTTCATTTTGTATATCAGCAAAATCCTTTGGATACAAATTTTTAAATATTATCATTGCCATCATCTGCTCATCCCTTAATGCCAATGCTTGATGCACGCTTAACAAATTTTTATATATAACAAATTCATTATATATATTTTGAAGTACTCGCATATCAGAAATATATGGCGATACATCAAATATAAAGTCAGATGAAATATTGTGTTGAATTCCATTCTTTTCTGATTCCCGCAACCTTTTCAATAATATTTCTCCAGAATTTGTCGAATTAATAACTGGAATGACAGGTATAATAAAATCAAAGAATTTAGTTCTATCATCTTTAGTAAAAATATCATCTTTCACCGCATAAATAAACACGATAGGTTTCTCTTTAATGGTATCATCATTATTTAAAAGATTGTTTAATTCCCTTAAATGCACAAATATTTTTCTATCATCTAATCTATCTAAATCCTCAAAAAATACAATTTTATACCCCGTTGCTTCAAAAAAATACATAATTTCATCAAGGTTTTTGTTAAATACTGATTCTGAAAGGTTATTATCTTTTTCGACCTTAGCATCAGCTGGCAAAGTTATTTCTTTTACATGATATCTGGTTGATGCAGAACACCATATGCGGCTTATTGTTGCTGCAAATACAATAAAGTATATCCCTAGTATTATGTACGAAGAGATTTCAGGTAAATGATATTTCCCTGTAAACACTGTTATTTTATTCCAAATATCTGCAATTACTTCTGGCTTTAATATTTCTCCTAGAGTTACTATCATAGTCATTAACGCACTAACTTTCAACAAACTGGCCTTAAAATTCTCCACATGTAATTTTCTATATCTGCTTTGTGGTATTTTCTTATGTTCAACTTTATAAAAAAGCTGTTTTAAAATTCCCTCCTCTACTTCATCAGCTTCAATATAAATTTTTTCATCTGAATCTAAATTACCAGCTTGAGCAAAGGTTGCCATAGATATTTTAATAGACTTTTCTGCCACATTTTTTGCAAATAGAAATTTTCTGCAAATATTATTTGGTTTGTTGCTATTTTGTTTTAAAAAAGTATCAATAATGCTACTTTTTCCAGCCCCATACGGTCCTGTTAGAGCAATGTTTTTTATTTTAGGATTATCCAATGCCCAATTCAATGCTTCTAAATACTCCTTACCATCCTCAACATCATTAATTGGTGCTAAATCCCTGTATTCTTTATTAGCCATTTGTACCTCCTCTCATTTCTGTCCTTTCTCCTATTTCCTTACCACTAATCTAATAAAACAATTTCGTATATCTGCATTTGGTAATCATCGCAATATAATTAGAAACGATTTTGCGAATAATTATTGACAATACCAGACTGACCTACTTTACCTAGACATTTCATTGCCACTTTTTACTTTTCAAGATTGATATCCAGTATAGTAAATGCCATTTCCAAATAGTTACATAACATTCCAACCTTTTCATAAATATGATAGGCTTCAACATCTTTTGATTTCCATTCCATAGATTCAGCTAAATAGTTCATCCATTCGAAAAAAACTGAATCCGGATTTTTAACCGGAAATGATAGTGATTCAACTCCATTACCGTCATTCTCTGCCATAAACTCAGAAATATAGTCTCTTCCTATATACATAATAGTTTGGACAGCCTTGATTCTTTCAAAATCTAGTATTCGCAGATAATTTAGTAATTCACTTTTTGCGTAATCATTACCAATATCAATTTCAACTATTTCCGAAATCCGTACTACTCCCATATCTGTTCTATTAATTTGAACTTTCTTTTTTCTCTCTTCTGCTGCTAAATTATATACTAATTGAAATACAGGTTTTAATTTTTCAAGTGAAATTTGCTCCTCTTTTACCGTTACATCGTCAAGATATACTTTATTATCTCGTCTTGGCAATAGTGGATAACAGCATACTAATGGTTCAGTCGTTTCCTCTAAACTTCCCCACCACAACACTAATGGTGATGTATTTGAAATATTAAAATCAGTTACTGCAAATGTACCAAGGCCAAAATTAGGCATGTTTGATATTCCAAGTGGTCGAAACATCTTTTTATACAATTTATTGCATATCTTCAAACCATACTTCAAAAACGCATTACCTACTACTTTTCCTGCTTCATACGTTGAAAACATTCCTGCCGTATTATCGTATATATCAGGGCAATATAAAAAGTGAGCTTTTCCTGTCTCTTTCATTTTTTCTTCATACGCAACAACATCTGGATTTTTCCTTGCTTCCATACTTGGCCATACAAAGTCCAATGAACTTTCTGCGCTATTTCTTTTGTTATGAAATATTCGTTCTACTCTAAAAAATAATTTTATATTTTTGTTTGTTGCAGTTTGCTCAAAATTTTCTTTCCAATAAAAGAAAGCATCACTGTAAGCAAATAGATAAAATACATATAATACAGAGCCTCTAGGAAGTTCTTCTAAAAGTTTAGCTATATCTTTTTTTGCCCGTCCTCCTGTATAAAGACCATCATCAACATATAAATATATTTTATGAATGTCATCAAATTTTTGACTTTGTTTATGCATTTTATCCCCTAATTGATCTTCTATCATACTATAGAGAATTTTTTGACTTGAGCCAATTTCTTGCGTATTTGTAAATATAATATTATCAAATGTGTTAAACTTATTCAAAAGTTTTTCAATCCATCGATTTAATATTTCCTTGATTCGTTCACGACTATAATATTGATCCTTTAGTATGCGGAACGTTTCTTCAAGTATTATATGTCGGTCTTCTTCATCGAATTGATTGACCCATTTTAAGACATGATTTCTATCTAATGGAGCTATCTTTTCATCATGTCGATATGAAATAATAATTGTTGATATTGCATCTGCTAAATCAAAGTCATTCATACAACATTCACCATCCTACATTATTTTTGTATTCTTGCAATGATTTTCCGTTTTTTTTAGCGTTCTTAGTATTGAAATTTTGCTTTCTATTTATTTCAATCATTTCTATAATCATCGCTACGATATAAGATTTCAGTACCACTCTTTCTATAAGCATTTTTGTTAATGAGCAGCTAGCCTCTACCCTCACGATATTATATACACTTTACTCTAAACTCACTGCTAAATTCTAAATATGCCCAATCCCCATACATTTTATACTAATTCATTAAAATCAATATGATTTTTTACATTATCATATGTATTTCGATACAAGTACAATGGTTTTGTAAGCTTGTGCTCTATTGAATCAAGATATTCATCAATTCTTATAACAATCTCCGCATTTGTCATATTATCAATCGAAAAATGCATTCCATTAACCATTATGTCTTGAATGTAATGTTTTGTTTTCCCAACAGCATGAATTCTAGTATCCATAGTCTTACTAATGTTAAACACTATATCCCTATAACTAATAGCAATTTCCACATATCCAATAATTTGATTATACTTCCATACATTTTGAGGATACCGCATCTTTATAATTTCCTTAACAATTTCTTTTGCTTTTTCTGCGGGATTTTCCATTAATACTAATTTCTCATATGTTTTTTTCTCACAATTATCCCATCTACGCTTAAATTCTTCTTTAGACATTGAATATATTGGCAATTCAAATATAATTTTTTCATTCGGAAAGTGCATTATACCGCCTCCTTTGCAACTATTGCTTTCTATATTTATTTAGGGCTAGAGACGTACCTTGCGAAAGATACGCCTCTTCTCCAAATCCAGATGTGAGCAGACTACACATCCGCTCCCCATGAAGCGCAGCTTCAATCACTTATCACTTTTAATCATCAAAGCCAAAGTCCGTAACCTTCAATGTTCTACAGTTTTCCGAGACTGTTCTAACCGTAGTGGACGGAATACCATTCGGTGCCTCAACCTCAACATCAAGCTTCAGTTCTACATTAGCTCCATCTACTGACATCAAATGCTGAATAATTTCTTGAACATAATTGTTAATATCACGATTTACCCTAGTATTATCCAACTTTACCGACATATAAAAATGCTTATTATTTGGGGGAGTCGGCATATCAACATTTGATTTTCCACCTGCATAATTTGCAACTGTCATACCATCATCATGCTCATTAGTTTCTTCCTGCTTACCAAATGGATTTTCTCCACCATTCCTCGGAATTAATGGAACATCCGGTGTCTTTTCATCATCAATCTGCTTTTGAGCAACATCTACCTTTACAAGCAAATCTGACGGATTAATGGAAAATACCGTCTGATTAAATTTTAATCCCACATATCTTCCATTCGAATAAGCAGCAGCGATTGCAAAATATTCTGTCGACTGCAACCCTTGGCAAATAGTTTCCTCAAGAACGCTAAAGTTAGAAAGTCTTGGCAGATAACAATATGTACTCAGATATTCCCACAATTTTTTTACGGAAATATCATTACTATCTTTCCATAATAAATCGTCTAAACTCATCTGTAATAAAGCTGGTGCCCATTTTGTGATAATCTGTTCACTCTGTAACATTTTACGAGAAGCCTTGGTGATAATGCTCTCTGCCCCACCACCAATATCACTGATTTCCCACTGGATGGTTTTCATATCTTCATATTGATCAATAAACGGGACCAACAGCCAACAGTATGTCTCTTTTAAACGCATCGCTACTGTATCATTACTTCTAGTGAGATTATTGTGCGTTTCTCTAATCTGTCCTCCATCAAGATTCAGATCATCCTTATCTGACATAATCGAAGTCCATGCCATAAAACGCCTAACTTCCTGCTGAAGAGAACCTAATTTATTCATATCAGGTGCTACAAAAGCAAGCATGTTTCTGAAAATACGAGGCGAAGCACCACGATTATTCAAAATATCCTCAACAGTCTTCATTGCATTAGAATTTGAGCTGTTGCGACGATATGTATCTTTTGTCCGTAAAATAACTAATCTAACAGCTTGTTCATCAGGAACATCATTAGAGGATGTCGGACAAGCATGAACACCAGCAAAAGGCATCTCCTTACGAATTTTCTTCAATCTACTTTCAATCTCAATCTCAACATCAGCCTCCGATATCTGCGATGCTCGATCTTCCGCTGTTTTACGAAGAGTAGGCTTCGTATCATACCAGAAACGATTGCCGTTCGGATTGTTGTATAAATACGATAAAGCCCCATGAAGTGTATTAAGTGCATCCTTGAAGTCTGCAATAGTTTCTCCGGGCTGCACAACTCCAAGAAGAATTCTGGAAGTCTCCAATCCTCGAATTCCTTGGTCCCTAAGAGCAGAAGTACTCGGTGCACTTCCCAGCATGATAGTTCTTGAAATACGTCTTGCTGCCAATTTTTGTCCATACCGAATATTGGCTCTATCCTTCTGGAAAGGAATCGAATCCTTACCATCGACCTCACGATCAATAATACTGTTCCATGTATCCGGCAAATGTCGTACCAATTCGTCCCTGACATTCGGTGTATCCAGAGGAATCGAACCAGGCATAATCATCGCACTGGCATCATTGGCCATCCACAATTCATGTATAACTGCTGCCATGAGGCGCAATACACCACGGGTTCTCTGGAATCGTTCCAGCGTTGCCCAATCTCCATATAAACGATCAAATACCTCTGGATGAATCGGATAACAAGAAATCAACCTGTCACGATACTCTACTTCCTTTGCCTCAAGAGGAAAATCTGTTGCATTTTCTTGATACATTTTACTAAACGCATCACATACTGCCTCTCTTGCTTCTGTATCCTTGCAATCTAGGAATAATCTACGACGTACAACTTCGAATCCTTCATTAGCCGCAACCGGCTTCCAAATAGATTCCATACGTCCAAATGTATGCTCGATTGTTTCAAGAACCGTCTTTCCGGCTTCTCCACCAATCTCAATATCAGATTCTGGGATAGATGCCACAACGATACTATTTTCACTGGCTCTGGCTGCTTCCGTAATTTCCTGGATAAACGTAACAAAATTATCATAGGAACCAGCAGGCAACCCATCCACACCATAGATCTTCTTGGCGTAAGCCACAAGCTCGTCCATAAGAATCAAACACGGACCACATTCATTGAACAGATTCTTTAAGTTTTCAGATCCCGGAGATACGCCTTTTCTGTCTGCTTCTCTGATATATTTTGCATAAAGTTCAGGCTTTCCAGCAGAAGTTACAAGCTGATAAGCCATCTCACCCCAAATAGTACTAACTGTATATCCAGGAAGATTTGCAGGATTTTTCTTACGTGTAGGATCCAGCGCAGTACCAACTAAAACTGCCACATTTGCTTTGGGAAGTTCAGTAAGCCCGGCCCGCTCCAATACAGGTTTCAGGTTAGGAATATAATCAATAGACGTCGTCCCACGCACCATATGATATAAAGCCAACATACTATGTGTCTTACCGCCACCAAAAGCAGTTTTTAGCTGAATAACCGGTTCTCCACCCATACCAGCAATCCGTTGAAGGGACTGAACCAACAGGCCGGCCATACCTTCTGTTATATAGGTACGAGAGAAAAATTCCACCGGGTCACGATATTCATAGGCTCCTTCTCCTCTGGATACCTGTGCCAGATCTGCGGCAAATTCAGCTGCCTTGTATCTGCCCTCAGCCACATCTGGATGTGGCTGCATAATATCTCGCCAGCTCGGCAGATTTTGTCCTACTTTTTTTGTCAATACAGCTGCTGCATTTTTTTTCTTTCCAGTAGAAGCCACTGTGGATGCCACTGTATCTGTAACTGCTGTGGATCCCTGTGCTGAGCCATAACGCGCGGTACGGTACAAAGCACGAATTTCTTCTGTAGCCTCAGCACCAATGCTTTCACATAAAAGAGCCATCGTATCAAGTGCTCTTTCCGTATAACCCTGTTCAAAATCATTCATGCCAATATGAGAAGCATCATTGCGAACTCCCATCAATTCAGAAGCCCAGTTGCGATGGCTCTTTGACATTTTCTGGCTAAACACGTCGCGCCACCGACGATCAATCAAACGCAGACAGTTTGCTATATCTAGAGAATCCAATAATTCTCCATAAGAACCACTTGATGGTAAATCATATTGATCACTCAGTGCTTCCAGCGCCTCTTGCCACCAGCCTTCATGATAAACTCGCGACATCTCCTGCCCAATATAACCTGCTAATTGTGGAAGCAAGATTCGAAAACCTTTTTGAACAAGTTCATAATTTTCCTGCATCATTAATCCTCCTTCGTCACAGCTTTTTCGATAAAATCGTCATCTGTTGTCATTCTTATATAGTCTTTGACTTCCTGATAAATAATCACCAAAGCATCATGTAAACTCATAGTTGTACCATCAGCATTTATTACCTTCTCATATCTAGAAAAAATCGACATTCCCAAACCAAGTCCTGCTATCGGTTTGTCTATATCGTCGATACCCGCTGAAAAAGCAATATTCAATGCCTCTGGAAGTTCGCGCTTAATCGTATTGATAATGCTTCGACGGGTTGTATTCTGATGTTCAGATGTCCTCTTACGAAATACAATTGCAATTCGAAAAGAGTCAAATCGGACATTGGGCTTTTCCGTACGAACAGGCCAAAGCCCCGTAAGCATAAATCCTGCTTCATATAAACTATTTAGTAAATATTCTAATGGGCCTTCCTTTTCCATATTCACATCTTCGGCTATCAATCGTTCATCTTGCTTACTATATTCGTAAAAGACAATTGATGGATATTCTTCCGAAGCTGATTCTGCAAAATGACAACACATTTTTTTCAAACCTTGTCTATATTCTTCTACAGCCTTCCCGGCATCTCCATTATAGTGCTCCGGTATAGAAGAAAGCTCTTCCTTGGACGTAACCACTTTTTCAAAAAGCTCCGGATATACATCTTTCAGGCATCGCCTCATCCATATATAAAAATAATCTGACAGATCTGCATAACCAACATTGTCGTAGTATGGAAGTTCCGTAAACAAAATTGAATTGCTAGGGAACCTTGCTTCCAATGCATTCTCCTGCTTCACTGCTACAGCTTTTCCTATATACAACCCTCCGATAGATTCCACCACATTCTTAAGCATGGAATCATAATTTCCCGTCGGTATAGAGAATGGATTTCCCTCTGCAAATACCCAGGTCATCGGTAATGCCTGTCTCATAAATGCTGCTCTGACATTTCCAGTACGATTATCCCAAGTACACACTGTAGATTGGAAATTGGCTAATTTTCCTATCACTAATGCAAGATATAGGCTGATAGCTTGACTGTAAGCAAGTGCTCCATCGCCACCATCCTTCAAGGGAAGCGCGTCCTCCGACATTCCAGACGCAAGGGCATCCTCGTAAGCTATCTTCTGAATAGTCGGAATCAAATCACATAATGTCGTCAACAGTAATAGTTGTCTCTTGGTATAAAGATCTGCATATTCTGTGATGCCAAATCCAGGTGGACTGAACCATCTGGTGTTGTCCGGCAGACTTCCAATCGGTGGATTATCCACTACAGAAACATCAGTTGCTACTACCTGATCATCATCTGGTTCCACAAATACTCTTCCTTCCTTTGTAAGAACACTGACAGCCATCATCTGCATATGCAAACCACCAGATTTACTGGAAGCTTTCACATACTCATCCTTTGTGATTTCTCCACAAGCGGGACACTGAAATTTAGATCCATTACTGCCATGCTTATTGCTCTCTTTTCCAGGTGGACACATTCCCCGATGAATTTTAAACCTAACTTTTTTATCTATGATTTCTGGCTCAGCCCAGAACTCGCATCCCTTTTGTTTTGATAAAACATAACTACTTGCCATTGGCATCTGGCAATCGCATGCTGGATTCGGACATTTCATTGTTCTTACCCAAACCCAAGCATAAATCGGAGATTTCTCCGTTTCTGTTATTTGAACATCTTTATAATGTTCTCCGATTTTTTGATGCGTTTCCTTTTTTAGTAAATTTCCATAGTAATCCACATCCGAAGCCAGGCCTTCTATCCCAAAGAACATTTTGTTTTCCTTTTGCGGATTTATCGGCCTACAATCTGAAAGTCTAGATGGTACTTCTGCTACGGCTTTTGTCAGGAGTGTTGCCATAGCATTCAAATCACTGGCATAAACATCTAATCCTGTTTTTTGCGCTGCTATTGTTAAACCTCCGAAGCCTGAAAAAGGATCACATACCACCGGAGAATGTTTCATTTTTATCTGTGGAACCGCTTTACCTGCAGCTATACTTTCCAATTGCTTTACTTCCAAATCAATTTCATCAATGTTTACATCTTTTACTGCGGCCCTTAAAAGGGCCGCTGATGAATCAATCGGGCTCCTATTCCACCACAAGTGCATATTCCCAGGATGTCCTTTGCGAACTTTATCACTCGTAGCAGATTTATTTAATGCTCTCAAAGGGAGCACAGTTTCTATTATTTTTTTCATTTTGGAATATTACTCCCTTCCTAACATCCGTTCTGTTTTTTACTCATAAATCAAAAATCAAACAAAGACAACTGCTTAGGCTGAACAGCCTTCAGTTCTGCCGCTCTAGTCTGAATGTCTGGCCACGCCACAACAAGTGCATTATAAGCATAAGCTTCATTAGCCCATCCTTTACGTTCTGCAATAGTATAAAGTCGATATGCCAAATCCTTTGCGTTTTCTGCATTAGATCCAAACATGTTGAATACAATATTGGCACACACTTCCACACCTCCGTTTGCCATAGCTCTGGTAAGCTGCTGTGTAAGCATCCAGATATTACTCTCATTCGAATCAATCTTTTCTGAAAGACTTTCACGCTCTACTAGATGAACAACACCCGCCTTAGCAAACACCATTCCATGTGCAGCCATCATAGGAATAGAAGTTCCCTTGGCATTCGCAAGAACCTCTGCTTCTCCATATTTAATGTCATTATAAGCACACTGAGTGTATAGGTCTATACAGAATCTGCTTGCAGTATCCATGCTTCCGACCTGCTCGTTAAAATACAGATCAACTTCTTCATTGATCACTTGCAATGCGCTTCGCACACTCATTGCAGTTCCATCAGCTTCCAATACGCGACGATATCGGCTAAATACACTCATTCCAGGACCGATGGAAGACTGTGCTAAATCTACCGGAGCAATATTACTATCCTGCAATTTCTGCAATGCCGGACGTAATTCACGCCGTAACTGACTAACCAAATTCCTCCTAGTTATCTGTTGTGCATTCTCCGGACGTTTACGGCAGACAAGAACAATAGAAGATGCTAGAGCATTGACTGCAGATTTTAATCCGGTTTCACGCTCTGTATGCATTGGCCAAGTACCTGTAATTAAAAAACCTGCATTAATAATTGCACTAAGCATTGTTTCCCATCCAGACGATGCTGTACCTTTTGAATCTGAATCACTTTGCTTGTAGGCATAATAAATAGTTACAGGAAAATCTTCCTTAGCATACTGATACATTTGCTTACATGCTAATAGCATTCCATCCTCAAAAAAACATTTTGCCTTTTCCATATTTCCATCATGCCGATATGGTGTAGCAATAAGTTCTTCTGTCTTTGGCACCAACATGGTACTAAAAAGTTCTGGATAAATCTTCTTTATAGAATAGCGTAACCAAATATAAAAATAATCCGACAAATCTGCATATCCTATATTGTCATAGTATGGAGGATCTGTAGAAATCATTATATTTCTAAATCCACAATCGCTTTGTGCATCAAATTGTTGAGCTTCTCCTTTTCTGGCTGCTGGAAATTTTTCTAGTGATTTAACTATCCAATTAATCGCTCCACTCCAATTTCCTGTTGAATTTGAGAAAGGATTCGATTCTGCATAATCCCATACCATCGGAAGTGCTTGTCTACCAAAAGTTTGAATAATAAAATCTCCACTCCAACCATTCAAGGATGACGAATAGTTTGCTTCTCTATCCACAATAAAACTTAAATAAACCCCCAATGCTTCTCCATATGCTTTCGCACCATCACCACCACTACAAAGTGGTAAATGGTCATTTTTCATTCCTGCAGCTATTGCATCAGCCTCTATCTTGATCTGAGCTTCCGTAACCAACTGACTAAATGTAGTTAGAGCAACCAACTGGCGATTAGTAAAAAGATCCTCATAACGTTCCATTCCAAAAGCAGGAGGACTAAACCATCGCGGATTCTCTGGCATTACCCCCATTGGCACATCTTCTGGCTTTTCTACCATTGCCGATAGAATATGTTCCTCATTTGGTGAAAGATAAATTCGCCCTCTTTTTCCCTCTGCTATAATTGCTATTAGTTGGCTCCCTAGCTTCTTATCTTTTCCTTCTTGTTTAACATATTCATCAGTAGTCACCTCACCGCAACAAGGGCATTTAAAAGTTGCCCCTCGTCCAGTCTTATAACTAACATACTCCTTTGGGCACTTGCTATTCTGTACTTCAAATCGAACTCTACATCCATCAGGAATTGGCTTTGTCCATGCCTCTTTTCCTTTTTTCTTAGACAATACAAAAGAACTAGCCAGTGGCATTTCACATCCGCAGGCTGGATTAGGACATTTGACAGTTCTTGCCCATACCCAGGCAACAACCACTGCTTCTCCTCCACCTTGTTCATGCGGCACTTTCACTTTAGGATAAAGATGCCCAATACGTCTATAAGCTTCTTTTTTCATCCATTCTCCGTAGTAACGAACATCTTCTGCAAGTCCTTGTGCACGCTCCCACGTATCCTGCATAACAGAAGTTTGCGCATCAGGATTGATCGGAGCTTTTCCTGCAAATCTAGGAGGAATTTCTATCATTGCCTTATTAATGATAACTGCCACGGGATTTAAGTCATGAGCATGAGCTTCTAATCCCAATCGCTGCGCTTCTAATGGAATAGCACCGCCTCCAGCAAACGGATCCAAAAGATCTGGCGGATTATTGTCTGTTGATTTTAAAATTTCCGCTTTTGCAGCATTTAGGACATCTTCATTATTAGAGTTTTCCCACACCACAAGATCTTCCAATATTTTAAAAAGCCTCTGACGCTCTTTATTCTGATCTTCTTCTGTTGGAAACTTTTCCGGATGCGCAGATGGATCATCCACAAGGCTAGCCCATATTACAGCCCGTGTTGCCGCTAAAGGACGTCTTGCCCACCAAAGATGCAAAGTGGATGGGTGTCCATGTCGAATAGATTTTTCCCTTCCAGCTTCGGTATTTATCTTGTCTAGTGGCAATGCCACTTCTATCAATTTCTTATTAATCATAAAATTTTCCTCATTTCTGATATAAAACTTCTGACTCTGCAATCAGATTCGCTATATCAAAATTCACGCTTGTAGCTGTAAAGTCTGGTGCATTCTTAAATGGATGCTTCAAGTAGATTGTGTGTGTCACATCTTTATCTACTTCTACAATTGCCAAAATAAATTCATCCGGTTTATTCAATGCGGTCAAAATTTCATTCTTGCTGACAGTCACTGTAGTTGCTCCTTTGATTCTTCCCTTCACCTCAATAAGTCGCAACCTATAAGCCTGTACTCGCTGAAGATGCTCCGGTACTAGACTTTCTACATCATAGCCACATTTGTTTGCACTAACATCTTTAGGATTAAACCCAAAGGAATTTTCAATTTGCATAACTGCATTCATTGCTGCATATTCAATCATCTGACGATTATTTTTTCCAAACACGCCAGGAGCAGATACTGATGTAAGCCTACGAAGTAATCCTTTAGGAACAACAAACGCTCCACCTGTAATTATTGGTGGCATTGGAGAAATTCTGCGTTCTTTTTCCAGTTCAGCCAATCGTTTCTGCATTCTGCTTTCCAACTCTTCAGCCCTACGAGCTGCCAACTTAGAATTTAACTTAGCGTTGCTTTTTCCTGCTGCTTCCTTTTGTGCCAACTCTCCCGACCGATAATCCCAATACTGGATCTCTGCCGTTAAACGTTCCTTAACTGCTTTTGTCGTTTTATTGATCATCGCTTCTTTGCGTGTTTTTACTTCTTGAAAATGTGAAGGTATCAAATGCTCAATAGCATATCCCTTTGCTATTCCTTCCACATCCTTGGACAGCCATTTTTGTGATTTCATCCAGCTTTGAATTGCTAAATATTCAGACTTTGTTGTTGCTCTATAATCTAGATATGGAGCATATCCAGCGCTCGAAACCGTACCATTTTCTTTCATCTCAACAAAATGAACATGTTTCGAAATTATTCTTCTTTTGCCCTCCTTTGTAATTATGCCATCTTGAATTGCATCTTCTATGTAAAACAAAAGCCTAGCATCATTGTCAAAATCGCTATCATCGACAAATATTGCTCCTTGTCTCATAATGCCAACATTTTTCTCACGAATAATATCTATCGTAGATTCTAAAAGCGGATGCCCTGGACAAATCAATGTTGCCTGTGGAAATCCAGGGGCGGTACAATATTCTTTGTCAAAGCAAATACGTTCATATCGATTGAGAACAGGCTCGCCAAATCCAATCTGCATATCTCGATTACGCACTAGATACGGAACTGATGTAATTTCATATCTTCCATTTTCTCGTTTACGTATCTTACCTCCAAGACTTCTGAAAGCTTCTAGAAAAAATGATCCTATAAAATGAGGCTGAAGCTTGTGTGCTTCGATTCGCTCCATATCTTCGCGAATGGCATTTACAACATGAACATCCATAACATCATCTGTCAAAGCTCTTTCATTAATTAGCTTTTGAAATGACTCTCTGTTCATATTCTGATCCACTATCTGATTCAGTCTTGCACGAACCTGTGGATCATTACCATAACGAATAGCCTCTATCAACAATTCTCTTAATGATCTATTATCAAAGGTCACCTTTCCTAAAATATCGAATACTTTACCTCCAAGCGCTTGCCGCTCTTCCTCTAACTTTGCAAACAAACGTTGAAATACAAAACCTTCTTTTGTTTCATTTGCTACCAAATTCCACAAATGGCATACCTCCGTCTGACCAATACGATGGATACGCCCAAAACGCTGTTCCAATCTATTAGGATTCCATGGAAGATCATAGTTAATCATCAAATGTGCTCGTTGTAAGTTAATACCTTCACCGGCAGCATCTGTAGCAACCAGAACACGTACTTTCACATCCTGTTTAAACAGTTCCTCTACTTTACGACGCTCATCTCTGAGCATACCTCCGTGGATGGTGACTACTGATTCATCATCTCCAAAGAGAGAACGAATTTTTCCTGTCAAATAGTTCAATGTATCTTTATGCTCCGTAAAAATAATTAGTTTTTCCCGCAGACCATTCTCATTAAACATAACTTCATTGTCCTGAAGCAGATGCGACAATTCATCCCACTTACGGTCAATTCCACTAACTCTCACATCATTTGCCATCTTTTCCAGATGCTTCAATGTTTGAATTTCAGCTTCTAATTCTGCAATTGTTGCAGCTGCAGAAGCATGATCCACAACCTGCTCTTCCATCTGTTCTTGCTCATTTGGAAGCAGATCATCATCATCGACATCTTCCCAGTCGAAGTTCTTATATTCTTCAGAGCGCTTACCTAATTTCTCCTCAATTAGACGCTGTTCTAAACGCTCACGTCTTCTTTTAAGAGATTGATAAATAGCTTCTGGAGATGATGCCAACCTTCTCTGCAAGATAGTCAACGCAAAACCGACTGTATTTTTACGATCATTTTTTAAGTTATCTGCACGATTAAACTCTTCTTGCACATACTCTGTGACAGCCTGATAGAGCTGAGACTCTTGTGGTGAAAGACTATAATTAATAGTATAAGCGATTCGTTCTGGAAACAGAGGCTTACCATCAAATTTAAGCAATTCCTCCTTAACCAGACGACGCATAACATCACTTACATCTACGATCTTCTGAGAATTACTGTGGATCCCCTCAAATCTATCTGGATCTACCAAAGACAAGAACAGTTGAAAGTCCACTTCCTTTCCATTGTGTGGTGTTGCTGTCAACAGCAGAAAATTTCGGGTGATATTGGAGAGTAGACGTCCAAGCTGGAATCTACGTGTATACTTCACTTCACCGCCCCAAACAGTTGCTGACATTTTATGAGCCTCATCACATACAATTAAATCCCAATCAGATACTCTTAATTTTTGTTGAAGCTCATCACTCCGAGCCAACTTATCCAGTCGACAAATGCAACAATCAACCTCTGTAAAAATATTTCCACTTATTGCTGATTCCATACGATCATTTGTAAGAATTTCAAAACGCAGATGGAACTTCGTAAAAAGCTCATCCTGCCATTGTTCAACCAAACTACCTGGCGAAACAATGAGACATCTTTTCAAATCTCCACGCGCCATCAATTCCTTAATGAACAGACCTGTCATAATTGTTTTTCCAGCGCCTGGATCATCTGCAAGAACATACCTAAGAGGCAACTTAGGCAACATTTCTTGGTATACCGCTGAAATCTGATGTGGCAGTGGCTCCACAGAAGACGTATGAACTGCCAAATACGGATCAAACAAATGAGCCAGACTTATTCTATAAGCCTCTGATACTAACTTCATCTGATTACCATCTGCATCAAAGCTCCAGGATAAATTATTAGCCAATACTTCAATACTTGCTTCATCACCACGATAAAGCAGCTGAGTTCCCAGCGCACCACGCGCATCTTTATAAGTAATTTCGAGTACATTACTACCATACCATTGCACTGCCGCTACAGAAACCGGCTCATTTCCAACGATTCCTTTAACGGTACTGCCAATGGTTATATTTTCAAGTTTAGCCATAATGGCCCCTCCAAGTATACCATTTGAGCACAAAATTTCATTTTTAAGTATAGCATCGAAAGAATATTCACGCAACAAAAACATTTTTATGATTGCGAAGAAATCAACATTTAATAAATTGATTTGCTATTTTACCTCTCTAAATATTGTATAGCCACTGAAACTAGTGCAAAACATCTTTTATAGAAGTACTCATACTGACGATTATCAGTTATATCTATCTTGTTCATTTCATGATGCCGAATTCTAAACTCATTTCCCATTTTAGTTAATGTTAGAAATTCATTATCAAACATTTTCTTATAGGCATCAATTCCCTGACTCATATCGTCAACAATTTTCTCCGCTGATTTCCTTTTATCTAATTCTGGTAAATAATATGTTTTCATTCTTTCAAACGCATCCCATATTTTTTCAACTGCAATATTTTTCTCACCATCATGATAATGCTTCTCTGCCTCAATAATAAGGTCTTTTACTCCTTTTTCCAAGCCAATGACTTCATTTGTATTAATACTTCCGTGTAGTGTACTTATAATCCTTCCATGTTTAATCTCGTATGTAACATTGTTATGTTTAAAAATGCTATTTATCTCTTCAGCAAAGCGCCCGTCATTATATTTTTCACATAATTCAATTGCATCAAATACACAAAACGGTGAACTTTTCAATATAAACTTTTCAATGCTATCCGTTTCTACATAATTACCTTGTTCATTATAGCATTTCGGTGTATAAAACTTCGATAACTTAGAAAAAATACAATCACTTAACGTCATCCAGTATTCTTCCCCATTTTTATCTACTTGTTTAACACTAGTGTTGTATTTATTAAATAATGCCGAAATTTGTTTCCTAACTTTATATTTTAATACGAATGAAAGTGATCTGGCTTGAATCTCAGCTTCATGAAGTTGAGAAAATGGAAAAAAATTACTACCACTTTCTCTCCACTCATACACTTCTAATGTTCCTTTTGTTAGATATAATTCATAATCGTCTACTCGAAGTAACTGATTTACTCGACTCAAAAATTCTTTCCATTGTTTCTTTTCATCCCGTACAGTAGGTTGAAATACCATACAGAGAAATTCAAGAAAAGTCTGATCTTGTCCACTTAATAATTCAAAGCGCTTATCTTCAAATACCCATCCTTCTTGGTAATCACTATAATTTACTGTGTGCTGCTGAATATCTTCTTCTGCATTCTTAAATCGTTCATCTGTACTCGGTAACTGCTTGAGATTATATAATTTTCCTAAAAACTCTATCTCTTTCACTCTTCCATAATATTTATAACAAATATGCTCTGTTTCAAAGCCCCAATCCAGATCAATACCATTTAGGAAAATATCAAAAATACTTCTTCGAGTTATTTCTGTAATTTTTTGCATCATAGGCTCCTCCCATCTAAGATACTAATCTAAAGTTCAATTCATACATCATTCTTATCTCACATATTTCTTAAACTTTATTTTTCGATCCATCTTGGAAACTATTATACAGAATTTTACATATTTAGTCAATTATCTGATGATTACTTTCTTCCTCCCCACCACATTCAACCATTTCTCTTCCCCTCTTCCTTCTCTGACATCTCCTGTCACAAAGCACTCTACCGTCTCTAACCTACTTCCCTTCATCTCTTCCTCTGCCTCTTCCAGTACCTTCTTCCATCCATCTTCCCTCAGATCTGTAAAGTACCGGCCTCCTGCCTCTCTCTCTTCTTCTCCATACTTAAAAGAAGCATACAACACACCGCCATCTACTAGCGCAGCTATCAATCTCGCAATTACCTTCGGCAATAGTTCATACGACACATGTAAAAGCGACGCACATGCCCAAATCCCATCATACACTTCTTTTTCGTCTATCTCTTCAAAGCGCCTGCACTGTACCTCTTGACCCAAGTATGCACTTGCCTGTCTGCACATTTCTTTGGAGCCATCCAGCGCAACTACTCTATATCCACTTTCCATAAAAAATCTGCTGTCGCGTCCACTGCCGCAGCCTACATCTAAAATCAGCGTCCCTGGCTTCAAATACTGCAGGAAACGTCCTCTCATTTCACTCATATCTGCATTTCGCGTTCCTTCACAAAATGCAGCGGCATTCTCATCGTAATAAGAAAGTGTCCTTTTCTCCTTCTCTCTGCTCTCTATTTCCAATTTCAGCTTTCTCCCTTCTCATGCTTTATCGCGATACCGCTTCCAGTAGTACTCTAACACGCGGTACTGCACAATATCTCTTATTTCATCTGCAAACCTTGTGCCGCCTTCCTGCAACACAGCCTGCATCTCGTCATTTAGCGCAATTAGATAACCTTCTTTATCTACAAAGAAGCCTTTTCCTGACTGTTTTAAGAAATTTACCGGATTCTTCGTAATAAGCTGCAAATGTTCCTTATCTGTCATATTCTCAAAATCAGCCTTAGTTTTACACTTATTTACATCTTTCCAGTTTGTGCCTATCTGATAAAATTTCTTCCATGACCGTAACACATCACTTTCCGTCACAGCCATTTTCAAACCATTCTCACTACTACCATCTGCTTCGCAAAAAGCACTCAGCACTGGCATCTTGTAGGACTTCTGCATATTTGTCTGCTCTATTAACTCCAGAAAATCTCCAGCGTCTGTTCCAATCCATGCACACTTTTCTTTCTCCAAATCACCTAGCGCACTTCTAAACATAACATAATGACGAAATGGATTTTCCTTCGCCTCTTTCAGACAATACTGATAGACAGCTTCATCCATATGTGTAAATAATTCTACTCTCGTTGGCACATGCTGCAACAGCTCTTTCACACGGTGATATTCGTGAACAACTGCATCATGACCTTTTCGCTTTCCTTCCTCCATCTTTCTAAAAAGATCAATCAGCTTCAAATCAAAATCCACAATACAATCCTGAGGATATGGAAGTGTCAATGCCACATCAGCTGTTGACGCATGAAAATTGGCTGTTTCTCCACTTAATAAATATGGTGCCAGATTTGCCTGCCTATAATTTCCTGCAAAATCAAGTACAGTCAGATACTCTTTTCCTGGCGCTTTTCTTAAGCCACGCCCTAATTGCTGCAAAAAGATGATTGGTGACTCTGTAGGACGCAAAAACATTACAAAATCGACTACCGGAATATCAACACCTTCATTAAACATATCTACGCAAAACAATGCTTGAATCTCTCCGCTTTCCAGCTTCTTGACGGCTTCTATTCTGTCAATCCCATATGTTTTTTCATCACCCTTATTTTCTGTATTATCTTCACGGCTATATACTGCCCCTGCAGCAACACCACTTTCTGAGAAAAATCTTGCCATATGCAATGCATGCTGTCTTGAACAGCAAAAACCTAATGCATGCTTGTGGCGATATTTACGAAAGTACCCTAAAATCAACTGATCTCTTTTCGTATTTTCCAGATAAGCAGCTGTTAGCTCACTTTCTTCATAGTGGCCTCTTACAAAATGTAATGCACTATAATCAACTGTGTCATCCATGATTCCATAATAATGAAATGGAACTAGCACACCTCTGTTCACTGCTTCTTTAAGTGTTATTTCATAAGGTACTTCAAAATCATACAGCTCATACACGCTTCTGCCGTCCATCCGCTCTGGTGTTGCTGTCAATCCAAGCAAATAGGTTGGATGAAAGAAATCTAAAATCTTTTGATATTGATCTGCTGTACTGTGATGACATTCATCCATTACTATATATTCAAATGAATCTGGTGAGAATTTTCTCTTTAATACTTCTTCTTTTCCAAGTGAAGCAACTGATGCAAACAATAAATCAACATCCGCATCCTTTTTATCTCCTGTAAAAAAGCCATATGAATCATCTGGCCTTACATTATGAAATGCCTCTGCTGCCTGTCGTAAAATTTCCTCTCGATGCGCAACAAATAAAACACGCTTATATGGCAGGGAATCAAAGGCGGCAAGGTATGTTTTTCCAATACCTGTCGCTGCATGAACAATTCCTTTTTCAGCGCCTTCCTTTCTGCTTTTCTCCAATTCATACAATGCTTCTATTTGCACACCTCTAGGCTCATACTCCTGTTTTAATCCACTCTGTTTTTCTTCTTCACTCTGCTTTTCATATCTGGCAAGATCCTTAGCCACAGCAGGACGTACCCAGCTTTTTGCATATTTTTTTAGCACAGTATCCGTAATCTCAACAGATTTATTATAAAACAGATCCTCGAAGCTTGCATAAAACAGATCCTCGAAGCTTGCATAAAACTGATCAAATGCCTGTTTATCAACTACGCTGCTAAGACAATAGTTCCACTCTATGCCGCTTGTTAACGCACTTCTTGAAATATTTGATGAACCAATAAACACGCGGCTTTCTTTATCTGCGTGGAAGAAATATGCCTTTGGGTGAAATGAACGATGACTGTCTGCATAAAAGCGAAGATCTATCTGATCACCAAGCTCGCTTCTTAGCAAATATAAGGCTGAGGGCTGCGTGATTCCAAGATAATTTCCTGTCAGAATGCGGATTGGAACGCCTCTTTTTTGTGCCGGCTTTAATTGGGGAAGAAGCATTTTTACACCTGATTCCATCAAAAAAGATACTATTAAGTCTATTCGTTTTGCATGTGCCATGCTAATTTCCAGCTGCCAGAACAAATATTTTTCTTTTTTCTCGCCTGTGACTACGGCAAGCGAAGCGATATCTTCCATTACTTCTAACTCATTCACATCTATATTCATCTTTTTATTTGCCTTTCCCCGAGTTTTCGTCTTTTTTTACCAACAATTTTATCATGTTTATGGTGGATCTTCAAGTTTTTTCCACCTTGCTTTTTCCTCCCCTAAATGTTACACTATTCATTACTACCCCCCAAAACTAATGAGAAAGGATTCTCCTATGACCCTTATTACCACCCTTGAGGGCTTTGTACCAAGCATCTCTGCTTTTTTCTCAAATGCCCTTCAAGCTTTCACTACTTTTATACAAAAAACGACTGGTATCTCGCCGGCTAATCTGCACCATATCTTACGCTGGACTGGTATATTCCTGCTTGTTTTTTTTCTTTTTTTGATTTTAAAGCGTCTTTACCATCTATGGCTCCCTGGCCATTTTGCGCGCCGTTATGGTATTAGCCGTCTGCCAAAGCATACTATTATTAAGCGCCGTTTTCATCTGCCGCTTACGCGAAACTCTTATGTTCTTCGCTTCCCGTCCTGGCGATATGCCAATCAGGATAAGACACGTGATCAGAGGCGTAAGGGCAATAAAATCAATTGGAAAAACAGCTGTCTTATGATTGACTCGTATAAGATTTTTATGAAAAACCCTATGCAGATGGTTCGTCTTGTGCGTCATTTGCGTGAGGAGGGCTATGAGATTGCGCCTTGTGCTATTGAGATTGAAAAGAAAAGGCTGCTGCGTAAGAGTGATGACACTTACAGAAGTGGCTCTTCCCACGGGCTTCACAGCCGCTTTCAGGATGATCCGTTTGCGTTTGAGGAATATTGTGCCGCTCTTTTTCGCGCAATGGGCAAACGGGCACGTACAACGCCTCGCACTAATGACGGCGGCTATGATGTTATCGTAAGCGATGATAATGGTCTAAATGGCATTGTTGAATGCAAGTGCTATGCGCCTGACTCTAAGGTTGGACGTCCGCTGCTTCAAAAGCTTGTAGGCGCCTGCATGGCTTATCCGATACGCCTTGACTATCTTATTTTTGTAACGACTAGTGATTTTTCTGAGGAGGCACGGACATTTGCTCATGATTTTCAAAAGCGTGAAAAGATAAATTTTTCACTTATCAATGGTCAGACTTTATCAAGTCTTTCTGAAAAATATTTATCTGAGTCTTCTTCTAAGAAAAAGGTAAAGCGCCCTATTGATGACTGGAAGCAGTGGCAATTGACTACGGCTGACCTAAAGGATTATGTTCCGGCCGATTTGTATGATCGCCTGTAAAAAAACAGCCCGGCTTTACACAAGTGCTCATAAGAATGTAATTGAAGAAATTACGATTATGGCATCTGTCAGGCAGGGTTGGCAACGAAAAGCAATAGAATTATTCGCAGCTTTCAAGTACAATTACCTTAAATCAATCCTATGGCAGTATGATCGAGGTGCAGACTCACAACACCGATCTGAAAAAGCGGCTGACAGCATTTGCAGCGAATTACCCGGAGCGCTGCCGCCAAATTGGCGATGACGAGCAAGGCTGACTGACCTTTGAGATTGAAAAAGGCAGATTGAGTTTTCGGTTGACTGCACCGTATAGTGAGGCGCGGAAACAGGCGGCAAGCGAGTGGGCGAAGAAGAATGGAATCTAAGGTTAATGTCGAAATGTTCAAAAAATTTTGCTATAATTTTGGGGAAGATGTAACGAAAGTCAATCAAAAAGTGCTTATAAGGGTGAAAGGCCTTTTACTACAGAGGAAAGGAGATGAAGGCTTTGGATGACACTAAGATTATAGACCTGTTTTTTGAACGCGATGAAACCGCAATCCGGTACGCTTCCGAAAAATATGGAAACCGTCTGCGTTCGCTATCCCACAGTATTGTAAAAGATAGGCAGACTGCCGAGGAATGTGAAAATGATACTTACATGGAAGCGTGGAACACGATTCCGCCCCATGAGCCAAGAAGCTATCTGTATGCGTTCCTTGCCCGGATCATCCGTCATCTTTCCCTGAACTGTTGCCGTGACCGCAGTCGGCTGAAACGCAGTGCATTCATATGCGAACTCAGTGCAGAGATGGAACAGTGTATTCCTGCGCCCGACGATGTTCAATGCCGCATTGAGGATAAAGTCTTTGCCGATGCGATCAATGAATTCCTCAGCCGACTGGATGAGGAAAAAAGAAATATTTTTGTTCGCCGGTATTGGTATCTGGATTCCATAGCTTCCATCTCCGAACGCTTCGCCTTATCACAGAGCAAAATTAAAACGACGCTCTTTCGCTGCCGAAATGAGCTTCGAAAGTATCTTGAGAAGGAGGGTTACTCCATATGAGAGGAAATGATTTTTTAGAAAAGATGGGACTGATCGATCCCGCCTATGTTGAAGCAGCAGATACCGCAACGAAAAAAAAGAAAATTTTCTGGATGCAGTGGGGAGCGATTGCTGCTTGTTTTGCAGTCATTGTTGTTGCAGCAACGATGCTCTTCCCACACGATGAACCAGAATTGCCCTCTGACCTGCCGATGCTGTCGATTTCTGAAAACACTTCGGGTGGAATGGGATATGAGGGATATATGGCTTATGACATTTCGGAACTCGTAAACGCGAATCCCTGGAATGAAGAATCCGAGATATCCGCACTCCCTGTCTATCAAAACCTCTTGCACTACAATGAGTACCATATTGCATCAGGAGCGGATTTTGATAAAATGCGGGAGTTTATCCTGGATGTTGCTGGGAGATTGGGGCTTGATCCAAGCAACCTGACGGTCACTGACAATGCACCCAGCGAAGAAGAAAAACAGCAAATAACAAAAAAGTATGAAGCGGGAGGCTTGGTTGTTCCTGGTGGATATTTTGATCCGACTGCACTAATCATAGAAGCCGATGGAATAAAAATAGAAGTAGACCAAACCATGACAGCGACGATACATTTTGATCCTGTCGTATCTCTCCCGGAAGAGTATAACTTTACCCATTATGCGTCCTACGTTGATACGGCTGCCGTGGCAGATTATTTAAAAAGCGAATATAGAGAGCTGATTGGCATGGACAATCCTCAAGTAAACATTCATGGTGGGGATTACAATATCTATAGCCAGCAAAGTTTTTTCATTGAGTTTTTTGATGCGGCCGACCATGATATCGAGCAAATCATCAACTACAATTTCAATCGGGTGGCATTCTATTGTGATGACAATGGAATGCTGTTCCTGGCAAGGGTATTTCAGCCCGATTTGTCAAAGAAAATGGGGGATTATCCAATCATCAGTTCGGGTAAGGCAAAAGAGCTGTTGTTAAATGGCAATTATCTTTCGACTGTCCCGTATGAATTTCCCAGCGCAGAGTTTATCAAGAAAGTCGAACTCATCTACCGGACAGGCGGATATGAAGCGTACTATATGCCATACTATCGCTTCTATGTTGAACTGCCGGAAGCTGAACACGAAAATGGATTAAAAGACTACGGAGCATTTTATGTTCCTGCGGTGGAAGGCACCTATATTTCCAATATGCCAACATGGGACGGAAGTTTCAACTAAGTGGAACCGGAATTATCCCTTGGCAACAAGGGCGCACTTCTATACAGGGGCAAGCCCTGTATGTGCGCTCTGCTAGGCGAACAGCCCGGACACTTGAATGTCCGGGCTGTTTTGCGTCACACCGTTCCGAACAAGGGGCTGCACCCCTTGCTGCTGGACTTATCCGGGGCTGTAGATCGCCTTGACAAACTCCCGCAGCGCATACGGGGTAAGCGGCATCAGGGCATCCGCATTTCCTATGACCTTGTGGGCTTTATCCCCGAGGAAGAACTGCTGAAACAGGAAACGGCGTGACCGAAGCCACGCCGTTTCTTAGAGAATACGATATTACTTTCTTATGACCCCCGCCCATTTAACCGGACTGTTTTTATTTGTTTGCTCCTGATTGCTGTCTTATTTTTGCATATTCTAAGAGCGGCATCTGTTCTTCTAGTGTACCTTCTACGATAAGATCAAGGTAACGATAATTTTTTACGCCGTCGTCTCGGCCGCATGTAATGATATAACATTTATCGCTTCCTATACTAAAGTTGTCTACGTAGTTTCTTGTGGCTTCGTCTCTTGATACGGCAAATACGTTTGTCACACGATATGTATAGCGTCCTGACTCTGCCGTTAGATAAAAGGCATCGCCAACTTCTACATCTTTTAGACGGTTAAATGACAGATCTTGTGCCGTATGGTTATGACCATAGATGCACATATGAGTCTCGCCAAGTGTATAATCCGGTCGTGCTGCTGTTACCATCCAGATATCCAGGTCATAGTTTATCTCTTCCCATGTTCCTGTGTAGACACCTCTTCTTATACCTGCTGTCGGAACCTCAAGCACACACTGGATCGTGCCTTTTGCGTAGTCTGGCGTATAGACAATGCCGTCTCTCATATAATAATTGGCATCCTCATAGTCAAGGTCTGAAAAATCGTATGTTGGTGCTGATTCAGCCTCTCCGGCACTTTCACTGCTTTTTTCTATATCGTCCCAGCCTTTTGCATTTTCCTGCTGCTTACGCCTTGCCATGCGCTCTGCCTTTTCCTTTGCTTCTTCCTGAACCTTTTTTTCGTATGCTTCTGGATCTGTAAGCTTTAAAATCAGATCATCTATATACGTATCGGCAAGATCGCGTTCCTCTGCCTGACGCTCATAGGCATCACGATTTTTAAAGAACATCAGATACACACCTGCTGCAATCAAACCAATTGATGCTGTAAATAAAAGTGCAAACAGAAATTTCATGCCTGCCGCCATTTTTTTCTTTCTTTTTTTCTTCACAAAGTCTGCTCCTTTCCCTGATTTTCTTTTTTTCAGCTTATCATCTTTTTTTGTTCTGCACAACCCTTTTTCCTGATTCTTATGCTGCCGTCAAAAATCGTAAGAAATTCGTCAGCTTAAAAAAAGAGACAGACATATTTCATGCCTGCCTCTTTTATATTAGATAGTTGTAACTATTACTTATTAGAAAGATACTCGTGAATACCCTTTGCACCTGCTTTTCCAGCTTCCATTGCAAGGATTACGGTAGCTGCGCCTGTTACGGCATCTCCACCTGCGAATACACCTTCCTTGGAGGTCTGGCCGTTGTCTTCCTCTGCCACGATACACTTCCACTTATTTATCTCAAGTCCCTCAGTTGTGGAGGAGATCAGTGGGTTCGGTGAAGTACCAAGTGCCATGATAACGGTATCTACGTCAAGTGTGAACTCTGAATCCGGGATTACAACCGGGCGGCGTCTTCCAGATGCATCTGGCTCACCTAATTCCATACGAACACACTTCATGCCCTTTACCCAGCCCTTCTCATCCTCAAGGATCTCAGTCGGGTTTGTCAGAAGATGGAAAATGATTCCCTCTTCTTTTGCATGATGTACTTCCTCTACTCTTGCAGGAAGCTCTGCCTCACTACGGCGATATACGATATATGTGGTTGCGCCAAGACGAAGTGCTGTTCTAGCTGCGTCCATTGCAACGTTTCCGCCGCCGACAACTGCTACCTTTGTTCCTCTAAAGATCGGGGTATCATAGTCGTCACGGAATGCCTTCATTAAGTTATTTCTTGTTAAGAACTCATTTGCAGAGAATACACCAACTGCATTCTCACCCGGGATACCCATAAACTTTGGAAGACCTGCTCCAGAACCGATAAATACAGCCTCAAAGCCTTCCTCTTCCATCAGCTGGTCAATGGTAACAGACTTTCCGATAACAACATTGCACTCGATCTTAACGCCAAGCTTACGGACATTGTCAATCTCTTTTTGTACAACCTCATCCTTCGGAAGACGAAACTCCGGAATACCATATGTTAATACACCGCCTGGCTCGTGAAGTGCCTCGAATATAGTAACTTCGTAGCCAAGCTTTGCTAAATCACCTGCACATGTAAGACCTGCCGGACCGGAACCGATGATAGCAACCTTCTTGCCGTTTGTAGTCTCTGGCTTCTTCGGAACATAGCCATGCTCTCTGGAGTAATCAGCAACGAAACGCTCCAGCTTTCCGATGGAAATAGGATCGCCCTTGATACCACGAATACACTTGCCTTCGCACTGTGTCTCCTGCGGACATACACGTCCACAGATTGCCGGAAGTGCAGATGATTCTGCAATGATATCAGCAGCTTCTGTGATCTTTCCTTCCTTTACAGCATTTACAAATGCTGGAATATTGATAGATACCGGACATCCCTGAATACACTTTGCATTCTTACAATTAATGCAGCGTGATGCCTCTTCCATTGCCTCTTCCATGTTATATCCAAGACAGACTTCGTCAAAATTAGTAGCTCTTACCTTTGGATCCTGCTCTCTGACTGGAACTCTGTTTAAAACGCTCATATTCAACCTCATTTCTGCGTATTTTGCGTATTTTTACTTTTCTATATCTTGTTTTATCAGCCTTCGCAGTGTCCGCAGCCGCCGTGATGGGTTTCGCCCTCAAGCTCCTTTAACATTGCTCTGCCTTCTGCTGTCTTATAGGTCTGCTGACGCATCATTGCCTCGTCCCAGTTTACCAGATGACCATCAAACTCTGGTCCATCTACGCAGGCAAACTTGATTTCTCCGCCTACAGATACACGACATCCGCCGCACATACCTGTTCCGTCTACCATGATCGGGTTTAAGCTTACGATTGTTGGAATACCAAGCTCCTTTGTCAGCTTGCATACGAATTTCATCATGATCATCGGTCCGATTGCAACACATACATCATACTGCTTGCCCTGATCATGCAGTTCCTGAATCACCTGAGTAACCATTCCCTTACGCTCATAGCTGCCGTCATCTGTTGTGATATAAACATTTCCAACAGCTTTCATCTCTTCTTCAAGAAGGATTAAGGACTGTGTCTTTGCACCGACAATTACATCTGCCTGAATGCCATGCTCATGCAGCCACTTTACCTGTGGGTAAACAGGTGCTGCACCAACACCACCGGCAACGAATAAGAACTTCTTGTTCTTTAAAGCTTCTGGATCTTCCTTTGTGAACTCAGATGCCACACCAAGAGGTCCTACAAAATCTGTAAAGCTGTCTCCTTCGACAAGCTTTGACATTTTCTCGGTTGATGCACCGACGATCTGGAACACGATGGTGATAGTTCCCTTTTCTCTGTCATAATCGCAGATTGTAAGCGGAATACGCTCACCTTCCTTGTCTACCTTTGCAATAATGAACTGTCCCGGAAGGCAGTTTGCTGCCACTCTCGGTGCCACAACATCCATCAGATAGATCTTATCTGCCAGCTTTTTTGCCTTTGTGATCTGATACATAATAACCTCCATTTGTTGATATATTCACTGCACTAAAGTGTATTCTACTATAATCAGAGCAAAACTTCAATACCATTCCTTGGAAATCGTCAAAAAAATCACAAAGGGTGTCAATCAATACTCATTTCCCAGATCTTTGATCCACGTGATTGACAGCCCCATCCATGACTGTACTTTTGGAAGCTCGCCGTCTTTGTCACATTTCGTTTCTTCGTTTGCGAGGGAGAGGCCATGCCAGCCGTGCGCATACATGTGAAATTCTACCGGTACTTTTGCTTTTCTAAGGGCTGCTGTGTAGAGGAAGGAGTTTTCTACTGGTACTGCCTGGTCTTCGTTTGTGTGCCAGATGAAGGTTGGCGGATTTTGTGTGCCTGCCTGTTTTTCCAGTGAGGTGAGCTTAAGATATTTTTCCTGATCAAGTCCTCTGCACAGCTCGTTGAAAGAGCCTCTGTGGGCGAACTCGCCTGATGTGATGACTGGATAGCAAAGGATATTTCCATTTGGGCGAATGTCTTCTGCTAAAAGACCTAGTGGTTCGTAGACAAAGCTTTGATTCCAGAAGCATCCTAAGCTGGCTGCCAGGTGGCCTCCTGCTGAGAAGCCTGCGACTAAAATCTTTTCTGGATCTATATTCCACTCTGCGGCGTGACTTCTTACTATGCTTACTGATTTTGCTAACTCTAACAGTGCACATGGAAATACTGCCGGTGCACAGTGATAATACAAAACGAATGCCTGCATACCAGCTGCCAAATACTGCATTGCGATTGACTCGGATTCTCTTGTGGACGTGTAGCGATAACCGCCGCCTGGACAGATAACAACTGCCGGACGCGGTACTGGCATGTTCTGAGGCTGCTGTAAATAACATACAAGCTGTGCTGCTGATTCTGGCTTTTCTGCGCCTGCCTTTTCATATGGGATCTCTAAATTCAGCTTTATCAGTTCCATCTTATTTTGTCTCCTTCTTCTCTTCGTCAATATCAATGCGTCGTCCTGCCGGAACTAGAAAACGGCTCTCAAAAATACCTGCTGCATTTGCGCGCAGCTTATATGGCTCTTGTCTTTGCACATGAATTATAAACTCTGCATGTGGATCTAATGCTGTCAATGTCAGCTTTAATGCTGCATCCTCCTGTGAGGAATTGCAGTAATCAGCGTGAATTAGTCCATCTGACTGCTTCTTTACCGCGTAGTAACGTCCTTTTTCAAGGATATCTCCCGGTTCGCCCTGCATCATATTCAGGACAATTGATTTTTCCTTCATAAATCGATTCCATCTCTTTCCACTATATTTAACTATTAACCCCTGGAAATTTTGGTAATGCAAAAGAGGGATCACCTGACGGCAACCCCTCTTACTTACCATACACGTAAACATCATTGTCATCGACAACTATCAGTGACAATTAGTTGTACTTACGCTTTCTAGCCGCTTCAGACTTCTTCTTACGTCTTACGCTTGGCTTCTCATAATGCTCTCTCTTACGGATTTCCTGCTGGATACCTGCCTTAGCGCAGTTTCTCTTGAATCTGCGTAATGCACTGTCCAGGCTCTCGTTCTCTTTAACGATTACATTAGACATAGACTCTCACTCAACCTCCCTCCAGTTGTGTATTGTGCAAATACAACTGTTTGGGTATTTTTAGCACATGTTTTATTATAACAGATTTTTTTCTTTTGTCAATCAGATTTTTTCTTTTTTTATCAAACTTTTAATGACATATCGCCTTCTCTGATCCAGCCTTTTTTGCGCATGAACTCAGATACGACAAGTGTCAGAAGCGCTGGAAGGATGAAGTGCATAATGGCAATCTGAAGAAGTGCCATCCATGTTGACATGCCTGCCTCGGTCATTGCACCGAATGCTGCAATCTGTCCGACAAAACCGGCTGATCCCATACCTGAACCAACTGGTGTACTTACCATATGAAGTACAGCAGATGCAACTGGTCCTAAAATGGCACTTGATACAATAGCCGGAATCCATATGATTGGGCGGCGCACGATATTTGGAATCTGAAGCATAGAAGTTCCAACGCCCTGTGCAATCAGACCTCCTACCTTGTTCTCACGGTAGCTGGCAACTGCAAATCCAACCATCTGACAGCAGCATCCGATAGTTGCGGCACCTGCTGCAAGTCCGGTAAGACCCATGGAAATTCCAATTGCAGCGGAGCTAATCGGAAGTGTTAAAATCATACCCATTAAGACAGAAACGATGATTCCGCCAAATATTGGAGACTGCTCTACGTTTACATTAACAAGTCCGCCAAGCCACTTCATAAAGTCAGTGATGTACGGTCCTACAAATAAACCAATTGCAGCACCTGCGCAAATAGAAATAAGCGGTGTTACAAGAATATCAACCTTTGTCTTTCCTGCAACAAGATGGCCAACCTCAATTGCTACGTAAGCAGCTACGAATGCGCCAAGCGGCTCGCCAGGTGCGCCAAGTGTGATTGCCTCTGGTGCAGCCGGGAATGCTCCTATCATACCAGCAACAGCAGCTGATACAGTTACAAGCGGTCCCTCTTTGAATTTACAAGCTACGCCAACACCGATGCCGGCACCTGTAAGTGTCTTTGCTACATTGCTGATAGCCTTTAAATAGCTGCCAACCGGTCCGCCAATCAGTGTTCCGATCTGTGCAATGATAGTTCCAATAATCAGAGTGGAAAATAAGCCCAGTGCCATTCCGCTCAATCCGTCAATAAAAATGCGGTTTAATATTTTCTTTGTTTTCTCCATGCAAACAACCTTGCCTTTCCCCTCCCGTTTTCCACGGGTGTATTTTATCTGACTGACGAAACAGTGAAGTGTAAATGCATGTCTTGTCCACTGTCTTGTCCACTGTCTTGTCAGTTGACTTGTCAAACAGGTGCAAGTGTATCACATTCTGACAAAGAAATCAAGTGTCTTTTTTAAATTGTTTCCTGTAAATAGCCTAGAAGCCGCAGTTTTTGCTCGATACGGTCAATAATTTCCTCACGGTCTGCCTCTACAGTATGATAATGCTTTCCGTTTGTGAGGATGCTTAACGGGCGTGCCGTGCTTTTTGAGATTTTATCAAGAAAATCCTGAACGTCACATCTGTTTTCAAGAATCAAATCTACTGTTATCTGTCCGTAGATCTCATGCTCGACTACAACGTCCCTTAAGCGGCCGCCATTGTCTACAATGGCAAATAGTTCTTCTGCCATCTGCTCATCTGTATGGCATACAAAAAAGGTACGGCGAACTACTTTTTTCTCGTCTGCCCTGTCGTACATATATCCCTTATTCGTCGAGAGAATATTTCGGTTTGATGCGCGAAGCAGTGCAATGTCCTGCACGATCACTTGGCGGCTTACCTTCATCTGTCTGGCAAGCTCTGTTCCTGAAATCGGCTTTTTTGTCTGCGTCAAAAGCTGAATAATATATTCTCTTCTCTCTTCTCCTTCTGTCATAATCTCTCCTTTATAAAAGGGGACTGCCAAATAGCAGCCCCCTTATTTTTTTACAGCATTATTTGTTTAACTGATCCTTAAGAACCTCTGCTGCTTTTTTAAGTGCAGCCTGGATTCCGTCTGGATTCTTTCCGCCGGCCTGAGCCATATTTGGACGGCCGCCGCCGCCACCGCCTACAAGTGCAGCAATTCCCTTGATAAGATTTCCTGCATGTGCGCCGGCCTTTATAGCCTCGTCTGTTGCAGTTGCCATAAGGTTTACCTTGCCGTCTGCTGCAGATGCGATTACTACAACACCGTTTCCAAGCTTCTCCTTGAACTGATCGCCTAAGTTGCGAAGCTCATTCATTCCAGTATCCTTAAGTGCTACAGCCAGAAGCTTAACACCGTTAATCTCTACTACCTGATCCATTACGTTTCCGACAGCATCCTTTGCCATCTGGTTCTTTAACTTCTCATTCTCAGACTGAAGTGCCTTGATCTCGCCCTGCATAGTCTCGATACGCTCTGTCAGCTTGTCCGGAGTAGTCTTTGCTGCTGCGCTTGCCTCTGCAAGATCAGCTGAAAGCTTCTCGTAGTAGTGAATAAGACCCTCAGATGTAAGTGCCTCGATACGGCGAACACCTGCTGCAATACCAGACTCGGAAATGATCTTGAAGCAATTTATTGCTGCGGTATTTGATACATGTGTACCACCGCAAAGCTCTAATGAGAAGTCTCCCATGCAAACGACACGTACTGTAGAACCATACTTCTCACCAAACAGTGCCATTGCGCCCATCTTCTTTGCCTCATCGATTGTTGTTTCCTTTGTAACAACTGGAAGTGCTGCTGCGATCTGATCATTTACGATCTCCTCTACCTTTGCAAGCTCTTCCTTTGTCATTGCCTGGAAATGAGTGAAGTCAAAACGCAGACGATCCTTTGATACATAGGAACCTGCCTGCTCAACATGACTTCCAAGTACCATACGCAGTGCCTTCTGAAGAACATGTGTTGCGCTGTGGTTCTTGCTTGTCAGCTGACGGTTCTTCTCATCTACCTTTAATGTAACAGTCTCGCCCTGTGTAAGCATACCCTTTGTCATGGTTCCTACATGGCCGATCTTACCGCCCTGAAGATGAATGGTATCCTTTACAATAAAGCTTCCGCTCTCTGTCTCGATAACACCGATATCACCCTGCTGACCACCCATGGTGCCATAGAATGGCGTCTCCTCGGTAATGATTGTTCCGTTCTGACCATCTGTAAGTGCCTCTACGATCTCATCCTCTGTTGTTAAAACAAGGATCTTTGAGTCGCTTACAAGCTTGTCATATCCAACGAACTTACTTGTAACAGACGGATCGATGGACTGGTATACAGTTATATCTGCGCCCATGTAGTTTGTTGTCTTACGAGCCTTTCTTGCAGCCTGTCTCTGTGCTTCCATGTTCTCCTTGAAGCCTTCTTCATCTACATCAAAGCCCTTCTCCTCAAGGATCTCCTTTGTAAGATCAAGCGGGAAGCCGTAGGTATCATACAGCTTGAATGCATCAGCACCGTCAAGTGTAGTCTTTCCTTCTTCCTTCATTGCTGCCTCAAGATCCTCTAAGATTGTCAGACCCTGATCAATTGTCCTGTTGAATTTATTTTCTTCCTCAGAGATTACCTTTAAGATCATCTCTTTCTTTTCTTCTAACTCCGGATAACCATCCTTAGATGTTGCGATTACGACCTTAGCTAACTCGCTTAAGAACAGGCCATCAATTCCAAGGATTCTTCCATGACGTGCAGCACGGCGAAGCAGACGGCGAAGAACGTAGCCTCTGCCCTCGTTAGACGGCATGATACCATCGGAGATCATAAATGTTACGGAACGGATGTGATCGGTGATGATACGAATGGAAACATCCTTCTTTTCATCCTCATGATAAACAGCATGTGCAACCTCACCAACATGGTCGGTCAGTGCGCGAAGTGTATCTACATCAAAAATAGAATCTACGTCCTGAACAGCAACTGCCAGTCTCTCAAGACCCATACCTGTATCAATGTTTTTCTGAATCAGATCTGTGTAATGACCATGTCCATCGTTATTAAACTGTGAGAATACGTTGTTCCATACTTCCATGTAACGGTCACAGTCACAGCCTACAGTACAGCCCGGCTTACCGCAGCCATACTTCTCGCCTCTGTCGTAGTAGATCTCAGAACATGGACCGCAAGGACCTGAACCGTGCTCCCAGAAGTTGTCTTCCTTTCCAAAACGGAAGATTCTCTCAGCCGGAATGCCCTGCTGCTTATTCCAGAGCTCAAATGCCTCATCATCATCCTCATATACGGACGGATACAGACGGTCTGGATCAAGACCAACAACCTGAGTTAAAAACTCCCAGCTCCATGCAATAGCTTCCTTCTTGAAGTAATCGCCAAATGAGAAGTTTCCAAGCATCTCAAAGAAAGTACCGTGACGTGCAGTCTTTCCAATGTTTTCGATATCACCTGTTCTGATACACTTCTGACAGGTGGTCACTCTGCGTCTCGGCGGGATTTCCTGTCCGGTAAAATATGGCTTTAACGGTGCCATACCGGAGTTAATAATTAAAAGGCTGTTGTCGTTGTGCGGCACCAGTGAAAAACTCTTCATCTTCAGATGTCCTTTGCTCTCCATAAAATCAAGGAACATCCAGCGTAATTCATTTACTCCATACTTTTCCACAATCGTTTCCTCCAAACTAATCTGCACCTGCGGCCGTTTTTGCAGACCACAGGCAATTTTATCGCATTTATTATAGTATAAATAGAAAAATACTGCAAGGTGTTTTTATTCTAAGCTCCACACTCCTGTATCTAAGAAGCGCTTTGCTGTTTCGTCTGCCTTTGTGATGACATTCTCGTCGTAGCCAAGAACACCTAAAAGCTTGATTGCGTTTCTTGATACGGCACGTCCCTCGTACAGACGGTAATTGAAGATGACATCGTTATCCTTGACATCTTCTTTGAAATGATAATTGCTGTACAAATGCTCTAACATATGAGTAAGCTCAATATCATGTGTTGCTGCAAAGCACATAACACCGCTGTCGGCAAAGCTCTGTAAGATACGGCTTGATGCCGCGATACGCTCTACTGTATTAGTTCCGCGAAGAACCTCATCTACAAAGCAAAGAACTGGTGTCTTGTCCTGATTTACAGCATCAAGAATACGCTTTAAAGACTTGATCTCGACAATGAAGTAGCTCTCACTGCCCTGAATATTGTCCTTTAATGCCATTGATGAGTAAATTCTAAAGAAGCATGAACGATACTCCTTTGCAAGAGCCATACCACATGTCTGTGATAAAAGTGCGTTGATTGCAACAGTCTTTAAGAAGGTTGACTTACCAGATGCATTTGAACCTGTAAGAAGCACTGGATGATGCTCGTAAATACTATTTGCAACTGGCTCTGAAAGCAGAGGGTGATACATATCCTTTGCCTCAACAAAGCCCTCTTTTGACTCCTCTAATTCACTCTCGCAGTAAAATGGCATAAGCTCGCGGAATGAGGCAATAGAGATATAGGCATCGAGACGGCCAATCTCGTCCATTAAAATAAGCATCTCTTTTTTGTGCTTCTGAACCTTTGCCAATAGACGATTAAACATGATCAAGTCAATTCTAAAGAACATATTTAAATAGTCCATCATCATAGAGCCCATATTTCCGCTGAACTTGTCAGTGGAACCAAGAAACTTTGCATTTCCCTTTACAGATGAAAGAACATTTACAGCCTGCTTTAAGTTCTCTGTGTAATCTTTAAGCTCTGGCACATTCAGCTTTAACAGTCCCTGTGCACAGGACACTAAATGTACAATGGCACCAACAGACACATAATATGGTTCAATCTCTGTTTTCTTTTTGTAGTAGGTGTAGATATTGTAGATCAGAACACCAATTGCAACAAGAATACCGCTTGCCGGCTGTGCGATAATCGCAAATATTACTACAACATACAAAAACAGATGCATGTAGTTGTCAAGGTTGCTGTCAGGAAGAAGCTTTGTGATATTGTTGACATAATCAATCAATGCAAACTTCTTTGAATGGCCTACCTTGGAAAGCTCCATCTGGTAAGCTATTCTTGTCTTTTCGTTTCGCTGAAAGAAGCTTATAATGCGGTTTCTCTCCTCAAGCTCCTTCTTGCTTGTCAACGGTGTACGCAGCAGCTTGTAAAGATAGTCGTCTCCACTGCTGCTGCGGCACTGATTCATCATACAGAACACAGAGTCCATATCTAAGTCGTTCCATGTGATATCATCAATCGTAAACTCTTCCTTTTTTGTTGCCTGAAAATATTTGGCAATGTGCTCAAGCTCACCGTAATCATACTCTCTCTTTGGCAGATTTCCCCATGAGTTGATGATCGAGCTTAAAAAACGCTTGTTGCGGCGGCTGTTGCTGGTGACAACCTGATAGACCAGCACACCGACAACAATAACGGCAAGCCCGATATACAATAGTGTCGTTGTGTCCATAAAATTCCTTACCTTTCTGTCGGCTCATTATAAGGAGCCTTATCTTTAGTAATATACCTTTTTTTGCGCGTATCGTCAAGGTATCGTTAGATAATTATGCACACAATACCGCCATTGCTGTCGTTTATAATCTTTTTAAGCGCATCCTGAAGCTTTTGCTGGCAGCTGTCTGTCATTTGGTTTATTTTAGCGTTCATGCCGTCTTCGACGATCTGCTCAATTGATTTTCCGAAGATGTTTGTGTTCCAGATTCCATCCTGCTCTTTTTGTGCCGCAGATTCTATGTAATCGACTAGATCTTTTGCCTGTTGTTCACTTCCGACTATAGGTGCAATCTCTGTCTCTACCATGCTTTGTATCATATGAATTGACGGAGCCGTTGCCTTCATTCTGACGCCATATCTGCTTCCGTGACGCACGACTATTGGCTCTGAGATATTTATCTGTTTTCTCTCTGGCGTGACAACACCGTATCCCTTTTGGGCAACTGATTCCATTGCTGACTGTACCTTTTGATACTGAGAGCGAAGTCTGGCATACTCGGCAAGAGCATCAAAGAGCTGCTTTTGTGATGTAAGCAAAAAGCCTGCACATTCACTGGCCAGTGAAAAATAAAGATCTTCCTTTAAGCTTATCTCATAGACGATCTTTCCCTGTGCAAGATTTGTCTCTTCTAGCACAAAGCGGCTAATCTGCTGCGGAAGGTTTTCTTTTTCTGGTACCTTTGCATCGCGCATACAGCTGATCTGATTCATGACTTTCTGCGCAAATTCGATGACTGCTTTTTTGACAGGACTAGAAAGCTCAAGCACGTCAAACCAGCCCGGCGTTTCAAAATCAACCTGACACACTGGAAATTCAAACAAGATTTTTTTCATCAGCTGACTTATATCCTCAAGATCCATCGATGCGCAGTCCATTGGCACTACTGTAACCTTATACATTTCCTGCAGCTTTTTTGTAAGCTGCTTTACGGCCAGTGTATAAGGTGTCTTTGTGTTTAAGACAACTACAAATGGCTTTTGATGCTTTTTAAGTTCTTCTATTGTTTTCTTCTCCGCTTCCTCATAGGCTGCTCTCTCGATTCCTGTCACACTGCCATCTGTCGTCACAACAATACCTACTGTGCTGTGTTCTTCAATTACCTTTCGCGTGCCAAGCTCTGCCGCCTGTGAAAATGGAATATCATAATCAAACCATGGTGTATGTACAAGACGCTCTTTTTCTTCTTCTGTGGCACCAAACGCGCCAGGAATCAGAAAGCCAACACAGTCAATGAGACGAATTTTCATCTCTGTCTTATCCTCTAAGAAGATTTTTGCCGCCTCTGTCGGAATAAATTTAGGCTCTGTTGTCATAATGTTCTTGCCTGATGCTGCCTGCGGAAGCTCATCTTTAGAGCGCGTTTTCGCCGGACCATCCTCCATATGTGGGATGACCATCTCCTCCATAAAACGGCGGATAAAGGTGGACTTGCCGGTACGCACCGGGCCTACAACCCCTAAGTAGATCTCTCCGTTTGTTCGCTGTCTGATATCCTTATAAATGTGAAATTCCTTCATACACGCCTCCTGACAATCATCCCCGGACAGTCCGGGCTGTTACTGTCAGTCTATGCGCATATGAAGGAATTTATTCGTTAGGAATTTATTGTTACTTATTTTCCCACAGCAAATTTTCACTCTCAATTGTTCTGTCTCTAAGCATCAGATCCTTTAATGCTTCCGCTGCTGTTTTTCCACCGAACAAAACCTGATTAGTTTCCTGCACGAGCGGCATGGAAACATTATATTTTTTGCTGAGTGCAAGGGCTGCCTTCGCAGAGTACACACCTTCTACCACCATCTGAACTTCGTCCATGGCTTCCTGCATTGTCTTTCCCTGTCCGATCAGGATGCCGGCTCTTCTGTTTCTGCTATGCATGCTTGTGCATGTGACAATCAGATCTCCGATTCCTGAAAGTCCTGAAAATGTCTCTGGCTTTCCGCCCATTGCAACGCCAAGTCTTGTGATCTCTGCGATTCCTCTTGTCATAAGAGCTGCCTTTGTGTTATCACCGCAGCCAAGACCGTCGCTGACGCCTGCTGCAAGGGCAATGACATTTTTAAGTGCACCACCAAGCTCAATACCTAAGATATCAGGGCTTGTATATACACGAAAGACAGATGACATAAACAAGTTTTGGATGTGCTCAGCTGTCTGTCTGTCCTTTGCTCCAGCAACAACAGTTGTCGGAATGCCGCGACTTACTTCCTCTGCATGGCTTGGGCCAGAAAGAACTGCAACATTTGCCATCGGAAGTTCTTCTTCAATCTGCTGGGACATTGTCATTAATGTTTTTTCCTCAATGCCCTTTGCTACGCTTACAATCAGCTGTCCCTCCTTTACGAAAGGATTCATCTGTTTTGCTACTCCTCTGGTAAATACCGAAGGAACTGACAAAACAAGCATCTCCTTATCAGTACATGCCTCCTGTAAGTCTGCTGTAAATACAATGCTTCTCGGGATCTCAACTCCCGGAAGATTTTTGCATGTATAGCTTTCCCTTAGTGCCTCAATTTCCTTCGGCAGCGCAGACCACGCCGTTACTTCATGGCCATTCTGCGCCAGCACCATGCCAAGGGCAATGCCCCATGTTCCCGTTCCTATAATGCTGACTTTTGCCATAACACAAACCTTCCTTATATTTATTTCTTAGCACCTATTTTATTTTCAGTGCCGCTTAACAGACGCTTGATATTTGCTCTGTGGCGAATATATGCCTGAATTGTAATTAGGGCAAGCAATATAATAAACTCTGCCATATTTGCCGGCTCTACACTAAGCATACCGTTTACGCCGAAAATCACACCCATCACGAAGCAGATTGAAACAACTGTCAGTGAGCCTAATGATACGTAGCGTGTCGTTCCAACAATTACACTGAATGCTGCCAGACACACAGCGGCGATACGAAGATCAAATGCTAAAATAAAGCCTGATGTACTGGAGATTCCTTTTCCGCCCTTAAAATTTAAATAGCATGGATAATTGTGTCCCAAAATAACACCAAACGCCAGATACAGCATATAGATATCTTCCATATGCTGCTGTCCGCTTGAAACAGCCCATGCCTTTACGATCAAACATGGAATAAAACATTTGCACAAATCGACAGCAAAGACGATAAGACCAGCCTTTTTGCCAAGTACTCGAAGTGAATTTGTCGCACCGGAGTTTCCACTTCCCGCCTTGCGGATATCAATTCCCTTCATTCTTCCATAAAGATAACCTGTCTGGATCATTCCCAGACAATATCCGATCACCAGCAATAATACGCGTATCATTACTTATCTTCCTTTCTCTCGCGGATAATAAAGCGAAGCGGTGTTCCTCTAAAGCCAAATGCATTGCGGATCTGGTTCTCGATATATCGTGTGTAAGAATAATGCATCAGTTTCTTATCATTTACAAAGACAACAAATGTCGGCGGCTTTACTGAAATCTGAGTCATGTAGAAGATCTTTAAGCGGCGTCCTTTATCTGACGGCGGCTGCTGCATAGCTACAGCCTCTGCTAAGATTTCATTTAACACACCAGTTGCAATACGCATAGACTGATTTTCGATGATCATATCAATAAGCTCAAAGAGCTTGTCTAATCTCTGTCCTGTCTTTGCAGAGATGAAGACAAATTCTGCATATGGCATATATGCAAGTGTCTGCTTGATCTTTTCTGTCATCTTGTAGATTGTCTTATCATCCTTTTCAACAGCATCCCATTTGTTTACTGCAATGATTACACCCTTACCGCGCTCGTGTGCGATACCTGCAATCTTTGCATCCTGCTCTGCAACGCCCTCTGCCGCATCAATTACCATAACGACGACATCGGCACGCTCTACTGCTGTAACAGTACGAATGATACTATAGCGCTCAAGATCCTCGTGAATCTTGCTCTTGCGGCGAAGACCTGCTGTATCAATAAGGATATACTCGCGGCCATTTCTCTTAAGAGGCGTATCAATGGCATCACGTGTTGTTCCTGCAATGTCAGATACAATCACACGCTTCTCGCCTACAAGACGGTTTACAATAGATGATTTTCCAACATTCGGGCGGCCTACGATAGCGATGCGCGGACGATCATCATCATCTGACTCGCTGCCGTCCTTCTTGAAATGATCACTGACAGCCTCAAGAAGATCACCGACACCCTGATGGTTTGATGCAGATACAGGGATCGGATCACCGATTCCAAGGTTATAAAACTCATATACATCTGCTTCCATCTTCTTAAAGGAATCCACCTTATTAACACAAAGAACAACTGGCTTTTGGCTGCGGCGAAGCATATCTGCTACCTTGCCGTCTGCATCGGTAAGTCCCTGTCTTACATCAACAAGGAAAATGATTACATCTGCAGTATCAATTGCAATCTGTGCCTGATCTCTCATCTGTGATAAAATTACATCACTTGAATCCGGCTCAATACCGCCTGTATCAATCAGGGTAAAATTATAATTCAGCCAACTGCAGTCCGCATAGATACGGTCTCTTGTTACACCTGGCGTGTCCTTTACGATGGCGATAGAATCGCCTGCAATTACATTAAACAACGTAGACTTTCCGACATTCGGGCGGCCTACGATAGCAACTATCGGTTTACTCATATTCTTCTCGCTTTCTTACATATAAATATAAATTTTGATACCAGATTGCTACGTGCTTTGCACTCTCGCAATCTTCAAAAACATTCGTAATCCGCTCATTTTTCTTCAAAAAATGGCTACTTACTCATGTTTTTGGCGAGTCAAGAGATCAAAAATCCTCTTGCAAGCAAGCTTGCATCGGATTTCTGACCTTTTGACCCTGGTATCAGCAAAAACACCTTACAGCTCATATGGAGAATGAAACTGCTTTGTTTCTTCACTTTCTTCCATCAGCATTGCACGAATCAGTTCCTGCCCGTCTGATTTTACAATATTTATCGGAACTTGTAAAGCTTTTTCGACATCCTGCTTTGTTAGATCGTCCAAAAATACTTCTTCATTGCTTCTAAACATATTCGCCGGAAGAAGAAGAACCTCTCCTAATGGCTTGCCTTTAAGCTGCTTAATTAAATCCTGTCCAGTGATCAAACCAGACACAGTAACACCATGTCCGAAGAAATCATTCAAAATCTCATAGACTGTAATGTTCACATTTGGGAACTTCTCATGAACTTTTGCCGCAATATCCCTTAAAAATGGGTATGCCAGTTTTCCTGTCGCAAGAGACAATGTATGGACACGCTCATCACCGCTTAACGCCTCTAATGTATAATCTGTTTCTTCTATTAGAAGACGCAGCATACCAACACCATTTTCAAGCTGCACATAGCCGTCATAAACTTCTTCCGGCGGCAGAGGACGGTTTGCAAGCAGATAAAACTCATCACTTGCATGAACAAAATGTGTGCCAAAACGTTCATACATTTCATTTTGAAAACGACCAATAATATCAAGGGCATTTTCTGCATCCTCTTTTGTAAGCGGCTCTAACGGATACAAGCCTTCACGATATTTACTTAAACCAACTGGAACTACTGACATACTCTGCATTTGCGGATATAATCCTGCAAGATCGCGAATTGAACGCTCTAGCTCGGCACCGTCATTTACTCCCTTGCACAAAACGATCTGACCATTCATCTCAATATCTGCATCACGAAGACGATTCAGCGTTTCCATGATCTTCCCTGCGAAACGATTGTGAAGCATCTTTACGCGAAGCTCTGGATTTGTCGTCTGAACTGAAATATTGATAGGTGACAGATGATATTTTATAATACGTGAAAGATCATGCTCTTTCATGTTTGTCAATGTAATATAATTTCCCTGAAGAAATGAAAGTCTTGCATCATCATCTTTAAAATAAAGCGTATCGCGCATTCCAGGCGGCATCTGGTCAATAAAGCAGAAGATGCACTTATTTGTACAGGAACGATAATCTGACATTAGACCGCTCTCAAACTCGATGCCAAGGTCTTCGTAAAAGTCCTTATCAAACTCCCACTCCACCTCTGAGCCGTCCTTTTTCTGGACAACCATATCTATTTCTTCATTTTGAATATAAAAACGATAATCAAGGACATCCTCGATATCCTGACCGTTAATCTGCAGGATCTTATCACCTGGCTCTAGCTCTAGCTCCTCTGCAATTGAGCCCGGCGCCACCGATTTGATCTGATGGGCATGTTTCATAAAATTAACCTCCCGGCCCGCAGGCCTGTATCTGTAAGCTGTTAAGTAAAAAACAGCAAATTTCTCCATATTTTACTATCATACCAAAATTCAAAAGATCCTACAAGGGTTTTATCAAAAAAAGAGGAGCGTCAAAATGACCACCCCTCTTTTGTAACATTTTTCGTCAAATCTTCTGGAACTTAGCGGCATATACCGGGAAGGTATTTGTGCCCTTGATTTCCTTATCAGCAGAGATGGTTACATTCTTGTCTGTGATGACGTACTCAAGATTGCAGCCCTCACCTACTACGGTATCCTGCATCAGCACGCAGTTTCTTACCTTTGCGCCCTTTGCAATCTTAACACCTCTAAAGAGTACACAATTCTCTACTTCTCCCTCGATGATACAGCCATCGGCAGCCATTACGTTCTTTACCTTAGAACCGTTGATGTAGCGTGTCGGGTTATCATCACGAATCTTTGTGTAAATCGGATTTGGTGCAAACAGTGCATCAAGATTTTCATCCTCAAGAAGCTTCATGTTCTCATCAAAATAGCTCTTCATATCAGTGATTCTTGCAAGGTAACCGTCAAAACGATATGCCTTTACATTCAGCTTATCAAGTCTCTGTGCTAAGATATCACGCTCAAAGTAAACATATCCGCGAACAAATGCAGTATGTACTAAATCAATCAAAAGCTCTCTCTTTAAGATATAGATATTCATAGAAAGCTTCTGTGGACCAGACTCTTCGGAGTTTACATAAATCTTCTTTACTCTATCTCCTTCAAGTGCAAGTGTATAGAAGAAGTCTTCCTTCATGATATCTAAATTCTTAAGACTGTCTGCTAATTCCTCTTCCTTATATGCAACTGTTACATCAGCACCGCTCTCAATATGAGCCTGCAGCATCGCACTGAAATCAAAATTAACTGCAATATTGGCATCTGACATTACAACATACTCTTCCTTCTGATCGCGAAGAAGACTAAGAATGCTGGCAAGTGCCTCAACACGTCCGTTATACATCTTTACAGTCTTCTCTGCAAATGGAGGAATAATTGTCAAACCACCATTTTTACGGGTAAGATCCCACTCACGTCCTGAACCAAGATGATCCATCAAGGAATGATAATTATTGCGGACAATAATAGAAATATTATCAATTCCGCTGCTTACCATACTTGAAAGGACAAAGTCAATCATACGATAACGTCCTGCAAAGGGAATGGAAGCCATAAGACGCTCTGTTACCAGCTCCGGAACCATATTATCATAACTGTTCGGGAAGATAATTCCCAGCGCATTTACATTTGATTTTACCATTGTTCTTCACCACCCTTTACATTCTCGCTGACCATTGCATTTGGACCAATCTTTGCATTGTCTCCAATATAAACACCTGCACCGATTGTTGCAACGCCCTTGCCGCCCTCTGAGAGCGCCTCGCCTACAACTGCATTTTCGCCAATTACAACATTCTCAGCGATAATACAATGTCTTACCTGTGCACCTGCTTTGATTACAGTGCCGCCCATGACAACTGCATCCTCAACAACTGCACCCGGCTCTACAGAAACACCTGCAAATAAAATGGAGTGCTTTACTGTACCATGGATGCGGCATCCATCGGTAATCATGGAGTTTTCTACTTCTGCATCTGCACCAATGCGATGACCTGTCATACCGCTGTTTCGGCTGTAAATCTTCCAGTTTTCATCGAACAGATTGATACCGCTGTGCTCAGGATCAAGAACCTCCATATTTGCTTCCCACAAGGAAGAAATAGTTCCAACATCCTTCCAATATCCATCAAAACGATATGCATACATCTTACGTCCGTCACGAAGAAGGTTTGGAATAATGTTGTTTCCGAAGTCATTTTGAGAATTTGGATCTGCCTCATCCTCAATAAGATACTTCTTTAAGATATCCCAGTTGAAAATGTAAATACCCATAGAAGCCAGATTTGACTTTGGATTCTTTGGCTTCTCCTGGAACTCTGTAATACGAGAATCCTCGTCAGCCACCATCAGGCCGAAACGAGATGCCTCATCCCACGGAACCTCCATAACTGCCACGCTGAACTCTGCACCCTTTTCCTTGTGGAAACGAAGGAAATCACTGTAGTCCTGCTTGCAGATCTGATCACCTGAAAGGATGATTACGTACTGTGGATTATAACGCTCTATAAAGGAAATATTCTGATAAATCGCATTTGCGGTTCCCTTATACCAGTCAGAGCCGGATGCCTGCTGATACGGTGGAAGAACATGAACGCCGCCATGCAGACGGTCAAGATCCCAAGGTTGTCCGTTTCCAATATATTCGTTTAATACCAACGGCTGATACTGTGTGAGAATACCGACGGTATCAATACCTGAATTCACACAATTTGATAACGGAAAATCGATAATACGATATTTTCCGCCAAAAGGTACTGCTGGTTTTGCAAGCTTCTGTGTCAATGCGTACAGACGTGATCCCTGTCCACCAGCAAGCAGCATTGCAATCATTTCTTTTGCCATGATTAAAATCCCCTCTTTCACTTAGCATACATCTAAATTATACCACACTTTTCAAAAAAAGCGACGTTTTTTTGTTCAAAAATACTCATTTTATTTTGTTACTTTTCAACAAATTCATATTTTGTCCTATACTTTATCACATTTGCCTTTTATTTTTGTGAAAATAAGGTAGAAATTGCACAGAAAGAAGTTGAAATTCGGTTGACAAAAATAAAAAAAGCACTCATGCAAATGTTTACATGAATGCTTTTTTGCTTATTCTATTTTCTCCGACAAATCTGGCTGCTCTTGTATTTCTTCTGATGCTGCCAGTTGCGGTTCTTCTAGTATTTCTGCCACTTCTGGCTGTGGCTCCTCTAGTATTTCTGCCACTTCTGGCTCTTTTTGTTCCCACTCTTTAATGTTTTCTTCCTCGTCCACCACTTCTGGCTCTAATATCTCTGTCTCTGACTTAGCATGCATGAAATATTCCTGAATATCTATCTGCTTTTCTGTCAGCAAATACAGCTTATAGTAATAACGGTTGTTATACAAGAAGTTGATTTCGCCGCCAATAAGCACAATATTCATACAGACATACATCCATACTAAAAACACGATAATTAATGCAAGGCTTCCATACATAAAGGCGAGATTTTTACTATTGCGTATATATGTGGCGTAGATCGCTGAAAAGCTATACCATCCAATAGTTGCTGCGATTGCACCAGGCATCTGCTTTCTATAAGGCAGACGCTTTTGCGGGAAAATGTTGTAAACGGCAAGAAAGAAAAGAATCATGCCGCCAATCGCAACGCCATTTTGCAAAATGGTAATCAAAACAGTCCAGTTTTCAAGTTCTGGCCATACCGAAACTAAAAACACACGAAACTTGCTTCCATATACAAGAAATGCCATTACAAGAAGCATTATCACTAGAAATATGCCCGTATATACAAGACACAATGCCCTGTGTACAAACCAATTTCGCTGTTCCTCTCTTTTATAGACGCGGTTTAGTCCCTTAACTAAAAATGAGATTCCCGTTGATGACGACCACAATGCCATGATAATTGTGATCGACAACGCTGATACGCTAAGCGATTTCTCATACAAATCAGACACAATTCCTGTTACAAGCTCAAGCATTTCTTCTGGAAGAACAGAGGATACTATCTTTAGAAGTAACTCTGGCGACAGCATCATGCGTGACATAAGCCAAAGCAAAATCATCAGCATTGGAAACAATGACATAACCATAAACAATGTAATAGTTGCAGCATTTGTCATGACCTGATCGTCATCGTACAGCTTTTTTGCAAATCCGATAGGATTTAAAATAGACTGAATTATACCTGTCTTTTTCTTTACTTTAGGTGTATGTTCTTCTTTTTTCTTTTTCCGAAGATGAATCACTCCTCCACCTGCTTTATCACTACTTCACCGGCGTGCTTATAGATACTTCCGGCGGGAACGATTCCTCTGACTGAGGAAAGTGGATAGATATTGCTGTTTGGTCCGATAACAGTTCCCGGATTAAGAACGCTTCCACAGCCAACCTCTACATTGTCGCCGAGCATTGCACCGAATTTCTTTAATCCTGTCTCGATCGCTTCATTTTCTGATTTTACAACAACAAGCTTTTTATCAGACTTAACATTTGATGTAATGGAGCCTGCACCCATATGAGACTTATATCCCAAAATGGAATCACCTACATAATTGTAATGAGGAACCTGTACATTATTGAACAAAATTACATTCTTTAATTCTGTTGAATTGCCAACTACACAATGCTTTCCAACGAGTGCATTTCCACGGATAAAAGCACAATGACGAACTTCTGTATCCTCGTCAATAATACATGGTCCTGTGATAGATGCCGTTTTTGCAACTACAGCTGACTTTGCTACCCATACATTCTTCTCAATCTCATCAAACTTATCCTTCGGAAGTGTCGGGCCAAGTGTTAAGATAAAATCCTTAATCTTCGGAAGGATTTCCCACGGATAGCAGTCATCCTTAAAAAGCTCCTTTGCGATTGTCTCTTCTGTGTTATAAAGTGCAGATACTTTAATTGAATCCATCTTTTTACCATACCTTTCCGTAGTCTGCGTTTTTTGCAGGCTGCCTGTCATCATTAGTTTACTTTATATTTTGCTTTTGTGCAACCATGTTTTTTAAGACTTGCGCGAAGTCTCATAAAAAGACTCAAAGCCTGCAAAGTTTCCGCGGATTGCTCCCGGATTTATTACCTGCTTAACACCCTGTGTTCTTCTAGCAACAAAATTTTGCAGCTTATCCATATATTCCTGTGATGTGATCGTACCCTCTGAAACATAAGTCAGTCCCTTTTCCCAGCTAGCTGTCAGCTCAGGATTTAAAAGTTGCCTGATAGACACAGCTACTACTTCATATATGGCTTCTCCAAGCTTTTGCGGCTTTATGATCTGTGTCTTTGCATTTAGAGACAAATATCCATTTGATACAAGCTTTTTTAAAATCTCTGCACGCGTAGCACTTGTTCCAATGCCGCTTCCCTTAATCTGCGCGCGAAGCTCATCATCTTCAATAAGCTGACCTGCATTTTCCATGGCCAGAATCAGTGAACCTGAGTTATAGCGCTTAGGCGGTGATGTCTCACCCTCCTTTACAGCATATGAGGTTTCTTCAAAGAGCATACCCTTTTTTAAGCCTGACAAAATGCGGCTTAAAAATGATGTTTCATCAACAGCAAATTCTTCCTCGCCTTCTTTTTGTGCTGTACTTTCCTGTGGCATGCCTGTTACCTTTAAATAGCCCAGATCCTCCAGCATACGATATGATGTGAAAAAGTGCTCCGTCTTTACCTGAAATTCAAGTGCATATTTTTTATAGACAGCCGGCCCATAAAAAATGCTGAGAAAACGGCGGCAGATTACCTCATATACGCCCTTTGCCACGCCTGACAGACGCTCATATGCACCAAGACCTTGTCCCGTTGGGATAATGGCATAGTGATCTGTGATCTGCTTATCGTTTGTGTAGCGTGTCTTTGCGATTGTTTTCCATGCATCCTGTGACAAGATTTCCTGTGCAAAACTGCCCACAGGTGCAAAATTACTTAAGCCACGAATATTTTTTGAAATTTCTTTTGCCACTGCAGTAGAAAGCACACGCGCATCTGTTCTTGGATATGTGACCATCTTCTTCTCATATAATTCCTGAACGATTTTAAGTGTCTCATCAGGACTTATCTTAAATCGTCTTGAACATGTATTTTGAAGCTCGGCAAGATTAAATAAAAGCGGTGGCTGCTTCTGCTCTTTTTTCTTCTCAATTTTAATTAAAGTACAGTCAGGCTTTTTTTCTTCTGGATTAAGAGGTGCCTCCAGATAACTTATAAGCTCCTGTGCCGTCTCTCTCTTTAAAAAGCCATTTTCCTTATAAAGCTTTGGCGACTGAAAATACTTTGAGCCTTCCACACTTCGCCACTCAGCCTCTATAGTTCCCTTATTTTCCTCCTGCGCCACAGGAAGCGATATAATCACACGGTAAAATGGTGTCTTTACGAAGCTTCGTATTTCACGTTCTCTTCGTACAACCATGCCTAGTACACATGTCATTACACGTCCTACTGAGATGACAGACCACTTTGTATTCATAAAGGAAGCAACAGCAGGACCAAATTTCAGCGTCAGTGCTCTGGAAAAATTGATGCCCATAAGATAATCTTCCTTCGCTCTTAAATAAGCAGAATCGCTCAGATGATCATAAAAGCTCCAATCCTTTGCCTCACGTATTCCTCTTAAAATTTCTTCTTCTGTCTGAGAATCAATCCACACTCTCAGCCTCTTTTTGTTCTTGACGCCGGCCATCTGGTCTACCAGACGATAAATATATTCACCTTCACGTCCAGAGTCGGTACAAATATAAATAGTATCTACATCTGCACGGTTTAATAATCCCTTTACAATGGTAAATTGTTTTTTGACAGAGCCAATCACCTCATATTTCCATTCCTCTGGGAAAAATGGAATTGTATTAAGGCTCCACTTTTTGAGTGCAGGATCATAGACCTCTGGATAAGACATCGTGATCAAATGACCAACACACCAAGTCACCACATACTGGTCAGACTCTAAATAGCCGTCCTTTCGTCCGCCATTTACCTTAAGCGCCTTTGCAAATTCTGCTGCAACGCTCGGCTTCTCAGCGATAAACAATTGTTTCCCCATGAAAAAACCTTTCTACATTTACTTTTTTCCTTAAAACGCAAACAAGAGGCAGTAGTTTTTGCTGCTGCCTCCTCCTTGCTGTTATACCAAATATTATAATGTTTGATGGAAACGATATTCTGTAACAGTTGTAAACTTTGTATTTGCCTTTAATACACAGCTCTTGAAATTCTCATGATGAATGGAATCCGGGAAAAACTGTGTCTCAAAGCATGCACCGCAGAATGGCTTATATGAGCTTTTATTTTTTCCGCATTCAATTGTTGTTCCATTTGCAGTATATACCTGCATACCTGGCATATCGGTGTAAACATCCATCACGATACCGCTCTTTGCACCTGTCATAGATGCAACCTTTGCAAACTTGCCATCTGTCTTTAAGACATAGTTATGGTCATAGCCGCCACCATTTTTTATCTGCTCATCATCTGCATGAATATCCTGTCCGATGGTTTTTTCTGTTCTAAAGTCAAATGGTGTTCCTGTAACATCTCTATACTCACCTGTCGGGATCAGAGTTGCATCAGATGGTGTAAACTGATCAGCATCAATCCATACCTTCTGTGACAAAACATCACCACTGTCATGACCATCCATGTTAAAATAGCTGTGATTTGTCAGATTTGCAAGTGTATCCTTATCGCTCTCCATATCATACTGAAGAGAAAGACCATTCTCATCACTTAGCGTATAGGTAACTGTAACTGTAAAGTTACCCGGATAATTCTGATCACCATCTGGACTATGAAGTGTAAAGGCAACTGAGTTTTCTCCAATCTTTGCATCCCACAGACGCTTATAGTAGCTTCCCGGGTTGCTGTGAAGATTGTTAGGACCATTATTAGCCTCAAGCTTATAAGTAACTCCATTTAAAGTGTACGTTGCATTTGCAATACGGTTTGCATGACGGCCTACGACAGCGCCAAGACTTCCGTTATTCTCCAGATAAAGCTTTGGATCACCAAATCCTAATACAACATCTACCAGATTTCCATTTTTATCTGGTACAAGAAGACTCTCAATAACAGCACCGATATCAAGCAAAACTGCCTTCATTCCGGATTTGTTTGTGAGTGTGTAGGAAGAAATCTCCTTCTGATCGGCTGTATAGCCATAAAACTTTTTTTCAACAGACATTTTTATCCCCTTTCTGTCACCATTTATATTTTACGCTTATGCGTTCTTTGGTGTGATATAGCCCTTTGCAGTTAAAAGCTCTGCACTCAAAACTGCACCGCCTGCTGCACCACGCAGTGTATTGTGGGAAAGACCAACAAACTTATAGTCAAATGCAGTATCTTCTCTCAGACGGCCTAAGGAGATACCCATTCCATGCTCATAATCGCGGTCTAAGTGTACCTGCGGACGGTTGTCCTCCTCCATGTAGCGGATGAACTGCTTTGGTGCACTTGGAAGATTTAACTTCTGCGGCTCGCCGCTGAAATTGTTCCAACGATCAATGATCTCTTCCTTTGTTGGCTTCTTCTTAAAGTTTACAAATACTGCTGCTGTATGACCATCCTCAACTGGTACACGGATGCACTGTGTTGTGATCAGCGGTCCCTCTGCCTTCTTGATCACGCCATCCTCAATCTTGCCCCAGATACGAAGCGGCTCCTGCTCACTCTTCTCTTCCTCACCTGCAATGTAAGGAATTACGTTGTCGATCATCTCAGGCCAATCCTTGAAGGTCTTTCCTGCTCCGGAAATTGCCTGATATGTAGTTGCAACAACAAGTGTTGGCTCAAACTCGCGCAGTGCGTGAAGTGCCGGTGTATAGCTCTGGATTGAGCAGTTTGGCTTTACTGCGATAAATCCTCTCTTGGTGCCAAGACGCTTTCTCTGATAAGGAATGATTTCTGCATGCTCTGGATTTAACTCCGGAACCATCATCGGAACATCTGGTGTCCAACGATGTGCGCTGTTATTAGATACAACCGGAACTTCTGCCTTTGCATAAGCTTCCTCAATTGCACGGATCTCATCCTTTGACATGTCAACTGCACTAAATACAAAATCTACCTGTGCAGCAACTTCTTCTACCTGATTAACATTTAACACAACAAGCTTCTTTGCTGCCTCAGGCATCGGTGTCTTCATCTTCCAGCGTCCACCTACTGCCTCCTCATAGGTTTTTCCTGCAGATCTTGGACTTGCTGCTACTGCAACAAGCTCAAACCACGGATGGTTCTCCAAAAGTGTTACAAAACGCTGTCCTACCATTCCTGTCGCACCAAGTACGCCTACCTTTAATTTCTGCTCCATCTGTGCACCTCTCTATGTTTTTTGTTTTTCATAACTCTTTATATGTAAGGGCTATTTGCCTACATACCGTATATTACTGCTGTGTATCTGTCGGCTCAGATTCAGTTTGCTCATCATCTTTTTCTGATGACTCCTCACTGTCAACACGAGCACCGCAATTAGTACAAAATACATCCTCCTCATCAACTGCAGCACCGCACTCAGGACAAACCTTCTGTGTCGGCTGCGGTTCTGGCTCCGGCTGCGGTCTTTCTATTTTTGTTCCGCAGTTAGGACAAAACAGCACATCTTTTGAAATGGTTGCGCCGCAGCTTGGACAGGTATTCTCATTTTTGATATCCCTAATCTGCTGCTCACACTTAGCAATCTTTTCCATAGCGTCGGCAATGATCTGAAACTGATTTGCCATGTCATTCTCCACATCATCCTTGTGAAGCTCATAGTATCTTTCTCCGATTGCCATGTATGTATTTTTCATCTGATTTTTTGCTTCATTTACCTGAGCATTCAAACGAGAAATGGCCTGCTGCTCTTCGAGCTTGCCCTTGATATCTTTCGTCATCTCCTGGGCTTTGTTTCCAAAATCCTTTGTTACCTTTGAAAATTGATCAAAAATAGACATCGTATCCTCCTTCAACACTTTAATTTAGTATCATAAAGTATAGCACTTGCTTTTTCTTTCGTCAATGACTCATTTTTCAAAATGGTATCATATCTTATATTGGGGTCATGTTCACGGGTTTTCTTATACAAAATGCACTTTTTCCGTGAATATATATGCCCTTAAGCTTCATTAAAAGGAGGCAACTATGGAACCGATGCTTGATGTTAGCAATCTTTCCTTTGATTATCTTTCTGCATCATCTTGCTTACCTGTAATCGACAATATCTCGTTTCAGGCTTTTGAAGGCGATTTCATATCGATTGTCGGACCGTCTGGCTGCGGAAAATCAACGCTTCTTGATATTCTCGCCGGTCTGATGCCGCCATCTGCCGGACAGGTTTTCTTTTTAGGTGAGCCTGTCATAAAACCAAGAAAGGAAATTGGATATATGCTGCAGAGAGATCAGCTTTTTGAGTGGAGAAGCATTCTTCGCAACACACTTCTTGGCCCTGAAATACAGCACTCCTCCCATAAAGATAAAAGAAACGCACGAAAAACTGCTTCTGAAATGCTTACTCGCTATGATCTTGGCGGCTTTTTGTGTGCAAAGCCTTCTGAATTATCAGGCGGCATGCGCCAGAGAGCTGCGCTTATTCGCACACTGATCATGGAGCCCACGCTTTTGCTTCTTGATGAGCCATTTTCAGCACTTGATTACCAGACAAGGCTAACTGTCTGCAATGACATTTGTGAGATTATCCGCAAGAACAAGAAAACTGCCATTTTAGTCACACACGATCTGGCAGAGGCTGTCAGTACAGGAAACAGAGTGCTTGTTTTAGGGAAGCGACCTTCAACAATTAAAATGGAGCTCGTATTTGATCCTGATTTTACTGCACTCTCACCACTCGCCCGCAGGAACCATCCATTATTCAATCCATATTTTCAAAAGCTTTGGGAGGCATTTGCCCATGAAAAATGAAGAATTGATGCGTCTGCTTGCCAGACGACAAAAAAGAAACCGCAAGCTTTTAACTGCCGGACGGTTTCTGATTGGGATTTTGTTTTTTGCCATCTGGGAGCTTTGCGCCCGATTTGGCATTATAAATGATTTTATTTTCAGCAGTCCGTCACGCGTCATACGCACAATACAAAGCTTTGCAGCCAATAATACACTGTGGCTTCATGTTTCTGTTACACTAAAAGAAACAGCACTCAGCTTTTTTATGACTATGGTCATAAGCCTTTTTACCGCTCTTTTATTCTGGCGCTTTCGCTGGATCTACAAGCTGTTTGAGCCATATCTGATTCTGTTAAACAGCCTGCCAAAATCAGCACTTGCACCACTTTTAATTGTGTGGCTTGGCAATAAGCCGCGCACCATTATTGTTGTCGCAGTTTCTCTCGCCGTATTTGGCGCAATATTAACGCTTTACCACGCATTTGAATCTGTTGACCCAGAAAAGATAAAGCTAATACAAACGCTAAATGGCACAAAAATGCACATCATCACAAAGGTTTTGCTTCCCAGCACCGTGCTAGTCTTTATCAACAACATGAAGGTCAACATTGGCCTTTGTCTTGTCGGTGTGATAATAGGTGAGTTTTTAGCAGCCCGCGCAGGTCTTGGCTACCTGATAATTTATGGCAGCCAGACCTTTAAAATGGACTATGTAGTTACATCTATAGTAATTTTATGTACGGCAGCTATTGTGCTGTATGCACTTCTTACATGGGCTGAATCTGCTTACAATCGCTATTATTTAAAGAATGCCTCAGCAAACTGATCCATTGCAAGCTGACTAGAACGAGCCATAAGCTCACGGCTGGAATGCATTGCCAGAATCGGCACGCCAAGATCTACTGTCATTGCCGGAATTGAAGTACTTAAGATACTTCCAAGTGTTCCGCCGCCAACAGCATCTCCATGATTAACAAACTTTGTATGAGCGATCTTCTCTGCACGGCAGATTCCCTCTACAATTGATACTGCATTAGTATCTGTTGCATATCTCTGGTTGTAGTTCATCTTGATAACAACACCACCCTCCATTGGAATCGGATTGGTCGGATCGTTCTTCTCTGGATGATTCGGATGCATAGCATGAGCTACATCCAGTGATGCTGTCAGGCTGTGAAGCATTACGTCGATGAATGCTGTGCGGCTCTTGTCTGTATCTGGTGTATTCAGATAAATCTTCTCTAAAATGGAAGACAAGATTACTGAGCCTGCACCCTGCTTTGAGCTTGAACCACACTCTTCGTTATCAAACAATACAACAAGATTACAGATATCAGAAAGTGCCTCTGTATCCATGATTGCATTTAAGCATGACTGGCAGGAGGTCAAATTATCAAGTCTTGGCGCTGATAAAAACTCATCATCAAAGCCTGTAATTGATGGCTCCTCACCGTTACATAAAAACAGCTCATAATCAAGAATGCTGTCTGCCTCAATGCCAAGCTCTGCAGCGATCTTTCCAAGAAGCCATCCCTGTGTATTTTCCTTTGCTCCGATTAAAGAGACAATCGGCTCAAGATCAGTCTGAACCTTTAACTCAACACCCTTATTTACTTCTCTGTTCATATGAATTGCCAGGTTCGGGATTACGGCAACTGGCTTTTTAGAATTGTACAGCATGGTCTTCGGATTAAACGGATCATCTGTTGCCACACATACACGTCCTGCAATTGTCAGCGGACGATCCAGCCATGTATTTAAGATTGGGCCACCATAGCGCTCTACATTTAAAGTGATGCAGTCAGATTTCTTTCTTTCCGGATTTGGCTTAATCATAAAGCACGGATTGTCGATGTGGGATGTGATAATACGAAATCCCTTAAAGCCAGACTGCGGCACACGAAATGCAGCAAGTGAACGATCATAAATTGATACATAATATGCCTTTCCAGGCTCAAGCGCTGCAGACTCTGCAAGTGAAATGCACTCAAAACCTGCCTTTTCAAGCTGACTGATAGCCTCCTTCATTGTATGATACGGTGACTGGGAGTGGCGGATCAGCTCAACCAGACGATTTGTGGATTCCTGTAATTCCATAACTTTTCCTTTCTGACAGGGCTTATAAATAGCCCTGTTCTGCAACTGCAATTAATGTCGCGATGCTTCTCGTATCATACCATAAAACAAAGAAATTGTCACTTTAAAAAATTGGTTTTACTATCTTTCTACCATAACACGACACTTTTTGCGGTAAAATGCAATTCCATATTTTAAAATTTTCTGATAGCCATCATTGCGCAATTCCTGTGTATATTGTCTGGTATCAATCTGCTCTAATGCATCACGACAATTTTGATCAAGCGATTTTTCATCATCGCTCCATTTTAATTCCATTACAATACCAAATGCATCGTCATCATATCCTGCCTCAACAATAATATCACTAAATCCATTCCCGGATTCTCGATTGGAATAAACACTCCAATCATCTGCAAATCCTAAAATTCCAATCAATAGTCCATGATAGAAATTTTCCTTAACCGTTTTTACAAAATTATCACGAATGCTAATCGTTTTTGTCATATACTCCGTCAAAATCTTTTCAACCACTGGCGCATTCGCATTTTGCAATGCAGTATAAAAATTTCTGAACATCTCACGATTTTGAGAAACTTCTCCGCGAAACAATTTCAATATACGCTCAATGATAATGTTGCGAATCTCGCGATTCGGAATTGCAAGCCGATAATAGCCATCTCCTTCCTTCCCATGCTGCGTCAGATAGCCCGTCATAAACATAGTACTCCATAAATTATCAATGCTTGTATATAGCTCCTTGTAGGTAATCATCTCATCAACCCGTTTGACAACCGTTTCTCCATTTACCAGTCGCTCAAGTTCACGCTTTGCAAGCATTCCTGGCTGATTCAAACTATCTACAAAATGATTGATAATCTCATTTCCACTTGTATTCATCCAATAGTTTTTTAATTCTGCGTTTGGATTTTTGCAATGATCTCTGCAATAATTTACAACATCCCACGCGCAATAAACATCGGCATTGCCAAACCGATACCCATCATACCATTCCTTCACTTCGTCAAACCGATCACTCAATCCATAGTATTGCAGCATTTCCATTACTTCTTTATTTGTAAAACCAAAGGTTTCATCAAATTCATCATCCGTGATCGAATATACTTTAAAATTGTTCAACCCGGTAAAGATGCTTTCCTTTGCAATTCTCAGGCATCCTGTCAGTACCGCAAAAGCAAGGCTGTCATTTGTTTTCAACACATTTCCAAAGAGATTGCGAATCAAAAGAATCATTTCATCATAGTAGCCGTTTTCATATGCTTTTGCCAATGGTACATCATATTCATCAATCAATACTACTACCTTTTGATGATAATGTTTTTCAAGAAGCAATGTTAGACCTTTTAAGCTGACCGCTAACGTATCCGGCTCCATCTTTCTGTCAATCAGCTCAAAATATCTTTTTTTGTCAATTTGCGTAAGTTCATTGCTCTCAATTAAAAACTGAAAACGCTCTATCTCATCACAGATGCTCTGAACCAATAACTTATACGCACCTTCATATGAATTTGAGTCTACCCCTTTTAGACTGATTGAAATTACAGGATATTGTCCCATATACTGTCTGCACAATTCAATATTCTGAGCAATATATAAGCCTTCAAATAAAGCGGGATCTGTTTCTTTTTCAAAAAAGCTTTTAAGCATACTCATATTAAGCGATTTTCCAAAACGGCGCGGACGAGTAAACAAAATCACCTGACTGCCATCTTCAAGTACCTGTTCAATTAGTTCCGTCTTATCTACATAATAATAATTTCTTTTCCGAAGTTCACTAAAATTTTCAATTCCAATTGGAAGCTTTAATTTTTTCTCCATGAAAACCTCCTTAAGCAATTCCTCTACCGATTTCTTTCCTATTTTTTTGTCATTGTATCATATCTCACTTCTTTTTTCAATGTAAAACGAAGGTTCTACTAACCTTTCCAACCCCACTAGTTTCAATATTTCCTGTATTTTTCATGCAAGCTCCTTTTAGAATTTTCCCGCTTTCATTTCAACAAATTTATATCATTTTGACTTCTATATCCATTTTAATTGAACATATATAGCTCAGCAAAGATTCTACTCCAATCAAAATTATATACATTATAAACATATATTCTCCCGATAAATGCGGATAACCTGAAACGGTATTTATGTTTTCAAGACTGCTCCAATTTATCGGAGAAACATAAAACAAACCATATTGTTTGAAATTTGTAAAATATACAGCTACTGGATCCAACATAATAAAGAAGACTGCTGCTGAAATTCCTATTGTTTTTTTGCCAATTTTTAAATTTAACAGATACATCAGCTTACCAATGAAAACTATACTTAACCATCCAGTAATAAAAGTGTACATAAATGCGGCTAAAGGATAATAATTTTGTATTACTCGTACTGGCATTACTAGTCCCCACGTATAAACTGGAATTAAGCTTCTTTGATTTACAACAAAATCTCCTGCAATTTCTCCCCAAAGTCGATTTGTTGAAACTGTTGGAAGAACTGCTATCAGCGAAATAAGCGAAATAAACAACATATAGAGAAATGCTGCCAGCCACAAGTACATGTTTTCACCCAAATACCAGCCTTTCCGCTTGCATCGTAAAATCATATATGGTTTTTGATTATTCAAAAAAGGGGCATTACAAAATAGCATAACACATCCTAAGTAGATTAATACTTTTAATAATCCATTACTATTTTCTGCCTCTGCAAAAACAATTGGAAGAACAAACGGCGTAATTGTTTTTCCTGTTGCCTGCCCATACTCAGATAATCCATGAAGATATCGAAAAATCAATATTGTTTCTATTGCCACAATCATCCATATTCTATAATTTTTACGCCACTGTATAAAATTGCTTTCGCAAACATACCAACCTTTCTTCAAATTACCCATTTTCATACCTTCCTTTTAGTTTTTTCCATAATACAATTCCCGAAATCGCATTTAACACAAGTAATAAGCTAACAGAATATAAATAATTCCAAAATGAACTATCCGTCATTCTGAGCATTTTTGCTGCACTCGTGAGATTCCAAATATCCAACTCTTTCGGCAAAAAATCAGTAATTGATAATAATCCATAATAAACCAAAAAGGAAATTGCATGTGCTGCAAAGCGATCTGGCATATAAAATACAATCCATAACCCAAAAGAAGTAAAAAAGGATGCAGATAATCCAAAAATTAATCCCATCGCTGCCAAATAAAGAATGGGGCCTAGTGTTTGATAAATATCGTAGTATTCAACTATATCTTGCTGTGGATTATTACCTACTAACGGCATTAGCGGTCTTACGAAAGCCACAAAAAGCCAAATTCCACCAATCGTTGCTGTTGTTACAAGAAACATATTCGCAGCAATCTTTGAGATCACATATCGCTCTATCCTTCCTACTCGAAGTTTTTGAAACAGGAAAAAACCACTGGAGATATCTTCATAAACACTTCCCGCACACAGTAATGATAATACCGCAATCATGACTGCTTTAAAACGATCAAAATACAGCACATATAAAACATGCTTAATACTACTAAATACGACGTTAGCATTTTCTCTAAATTCTATCGCCTGCGACAGATTTTCTGTCCACCCAAGTGCAAATAGTATTGCTACCATCATCATCACATATATTATTTTTCCATGCAATATACCACGTTTTAGTTCCGCTTTTAATTCCTTCATATGTGTCTCCTATTAATACATGATTGATCCATCAACTGCATTAATCAAAAAATATCCATTTTCCTGATGTTTCCCATCTTCTGTATCACTATATGTGTCATACTCATTCAAATCTTTGTATAGCCATACGGATTCAGAATTTTTTCTTTTTTGAAAACCAAAACGCCAATATGGTGAACATTGAATTCCTTCAGATGACAGTTCATCTACTGCATACACCAATGAAATATCCGTAATCTGTATACTCTTTCCATCAATATTTGTCGCATTTATTTCCTTATCCAAATAATCTGCTGCCTGTGTCCTGTCAATCAAATTTTTCTTTTGTTCGCTGCAAATACGATAACGTGGAGGAATTTTCATATATAATAATCCCTTCACTGGATGATAAACCATCCACGCAATATCTAAATTTCCATTGTTTTCTAATATTCTTCCATTTATTAGGGGATTTTTCATTATAACTAAATATGCCTCGTCCTCTTGTGTCCACGGCTTCCCACCTGTAAATACACCTGACCAAGTACCATCATATTCATCTTCTTTATTTTCATAACCAGGACCTGATACACTATCTTCTGCATTTTTATTAATTTTCTTAATACTCTGCAAATCCATTGCATATGTTCTAACGTATGTATAGGAATATCCTATTTTTTCTGCAATCTCTCTGCAATTTTTTTCTGCATCTTCAGGCTTCATTTCACTATCAATTTTATCCTGTGGAAATGATTCCCTCAACAAAATTTCCTGCCACCGAAGTGTATTGGTTGCCATCTCTGCGATTGCAGAATAGCTTCCTGACACGCCTTTTACTTCATATTCTAAGCCAAGCATATCATACTGGCGTACTCTTCTGTCCCCATCCGTCAAATAATACATGCCATATTGATTTTGACTTTGCTCAACTTCATCTAACGATTTTTCAAATATAGCATTACAAACATCAGACAATTCATATGGTTCTATTTCTAGTGCTAATATATTCACGTTGTTTTCCTGCTTATCCTGAGATTGTTTGCTTTCTTTCATACTACTTTCTTCAACACTGCTTTCGCTTGTTGTGTTGTTCGCAGATGGTGTTGTTTTTATTGCTTCGGAAGATTCAGCTTCTCCTGTTTCTTCTAATAGCTGTTGTGCTATTGATATTCCATTTGGCATGAACTGCTGACGATCCTGACTTGTCATACGAACTGATTTGCAACCAGTCAAAATTATTCCTGTTAATATTACTGAATATATTTTATATTTTTTTCTCATACTCAAGTTCCTTTCTGCCGTGCTGAGATAAAAAACATATTTTATTCAGCACGGCAAATGTCACTTACCACTTCACATACTCATCTATTCCCGCTTGATCTCATGTCCGACCATTTTTCCCTTATCAAAGCGAAAGATTTCATCACAAAGCGTTCCGATATCTTCTTTACTGTGGCTTGCCAGAACAATTAGCTTTCCATCTTCTTTTTGTTTCAAGAAAAGCTTCCACATTTCCTGTACGCCGTCATTATCCAGACCGCTTAAAGGTTCATCTAACAGCAAAATATCTGGATTTTCCATCAATGCCTGCGCCAGTCCCAGGCGTTGGCGCATACCTAGTGAATACTTTCCTACCGCCTTTTTGCTTTCTGGATCTAGCCCCACAAGACGTATCGCGTCTTTTATCTGCTCATCTTTGATTTTTCCCTGAATCATAGCAAGAAGCTTCAGATTTGTGAAGCCAGAATATTCTGGCAGAAAACCCGGATTTTCTATGATAGCACCGATATTTTCCTGCATGTCGTCATTTTCTCCGACTACTTTTCCATTTATCAAAATTGTTCCCTGCGTTGCCTTTACAAACCCAAGGATATGCTTCATAAGCATAGTCTTTCCGGAACCATTTCTGCCTACAAGTCCGTAGATTTTTCCAGACTCTAGCTTCATATTAATATTACTTAATACTTCTGCCTCTCCATAACGTTTTGTCAGATTTTTTATTTCAATTGTACTCATATGCTTATCTCACTCCAGTGAAATACGTGTGTAATTCTCACACGTTTTTTCTTCGCCTGCTTTGTTAGTATATGATACCTTCAGAACATATCCCTCTTTCTCATTATTATGATTCTGAATATATACTGGATATGCTTTCGTCTCATTTCCAAGACTCTCTGCATCGATATATTCGATATCATCCTCACCATTCGCTTCAGTCCACACTGCAATTCTTACATTGCTAATTCCTTCTTCGTTTGCAGAACCATGGAATTTCACCCAAAAATTATCTTCTGTAATCGGGTCCACTGTAAACCAGGCAACATCACCATCACCTTCCGGCACATCACCCGTGATCCACTCAAATGAAAAGCTGACTTCCTGCTCCTCGCTTGATGGCGTCACGTTGCCGGCTTCCGAACTGCTGGCTGGCGCTTGGCTCTGAGCTGTTGACTCTGGTGATGTTGACTCTGGTGCTGTTGACTCTGGTGCCGCCGACTCAGTTACTGCCTGATTTTGTTGTTCTGTTGTTGATGCCTGCACAGTTGTATTAGGTGTCACACTTGACGGCTGTGTATTTGCAGATGACTCCGCTGTTTTGCTCGTCTGTACTGTTGCTGCTGTGGATGTCGTTTGATTCTTATTTACAGCTCCCTGTAATTCACATCCCGTCATCATCATCATTGTTCCTGCCATTGCGGTAATCGCCGCTTTCTTCCATAATAATTTTCTCATTTATCTTGCTCCTTCCTAATTTATTCTGTTCTTTTAATACGAATCAGCCTACCTGCGGCGGCAGAGGAATTACAAAGCTATCTGCTGTTGTACTTTCTGTCGGCGACTCTGACTCTTTTTCTGTCATCTCTGCTGTTCCCTGTTCAGATTCACTTTCTTTTTCAAACTCTGATTCAAAAGCTTGTGACTCTTTTGTAAGCACTCCTGCTTCCCCTGATGATACCCAAACTGGTTCTGCTGCCCATGTCTTTTCATCTGCTGACGACAGTTTTTGAGGAAGCTGTCTTTTAGATCTGTCAAACTGAATTGAGACCATACAACCTGATGTTGAGACAATTGCCGCTGTCATCCCTGCCGCTGCCAACAGCTTTTTCCATACTTTTTTCATGCGTGTTTTCCTTTCCGCTCTCCCCGTTAACTGCACTTTTTTAATGTCTTTGAAATTTCAAAAGCAGCCAATTCAATAATTATTGTTTGACTATTTTTTACTTTTTCTTATGTTATCCCTATTTTATCAGCATTAGGTCTAAAATGCAATTACATTTCCTTTACATTTCTGATACATTTCTATGTATGTTTTGTTACAAAAACTTATTTATCTAAATTATTTTGTAACATTTAATGTAACATTTTGACTTTATGTCAGAGACAGCCAGACGCATTACTTACTTAAATTTATAAATCCATTTCATGAGTTTTTTCTTTAATCACCATCATCAATACGGCACAAATACTCAAACTCACCGCATAGACATACACCGAAGTCAGCATGCCTTCTCCTGAATATTTCTTCAAATTTTCAATACTGCTCCAATTTACTGGTGAAAACAGCATCATCCAGCTTGTCTGTTCATGATAAAAATAAATAACGACTGGATCAGCCAGGACAAGACAACTCGCTGCCAATATTCCCGGCCAGTTTTTTCCTGTTACCACATTAAATGCGTACACAAGATACCCTAAGAGCATCACCGTAATACTGCTTACCATATATGAATAAAATGCAGCATTCCATACAGTTGTACTCGAAATGACATTTTTCGGATATACCTTAGAATACAAAACATAATTCATCAGTTTATTCGAGGATATTTCCCATATGCTTCCCCAGCCATTCCACTCTAAACAAGGAAGCACCATGAGAAAACTACATACCGCGATGAATGCCATATAAATAAAGGATGCGATTGCAATGTATAGACATTCTCCCTTCCACCATCCTCTTCGCCCTGCTCTGTGAATTAAAAACCATTTATTATCCTTTAAAAATGGAGCGTCACAGAACAATAAAATTCCGCCAAAGAAAATCAGCACTTTTAGTAGTCCATTACTGTTCATTGCATCGGCTAACAGCACCGGTAGCAAAAGTGCTGTCGAAGTCTTTCCATTTGGCAACGCATAAAGTGGTACTCCAATCAAATAACGAATAATTAAGACCATTATCACTGTACCCACTGACCAGATTCTGTAGTCCTTTTTCCAACTTAACAGATTGAGGGTCGCAATAATTGTTGCACTCTTAAATCCATCCTTCATGTTTCCTCCTCTTCATTGCCCAAAAACACAAGCACCATGGAACCATACAAAATAAAAGTATTATTCCAATCGCATAAAAGTAATTCACCGCAAAGCCATTTACGTTTAACACCTGTACGCCTGAACTTAAGTACCATACATTCACGGAAAATGGAAAGCTTCCTGCAAATGCATAAATCACATAGAATGCAACAAAAGAGGCGGCAATTCCTACGTACCGATTTGAAAATATAGATACAGCAAGAATTCCAAATGATGTCACTGAGACTGCAAACAATCCAAACAAAAGTCCTACTAATATACTATAGGCAAGTGGTCCTGCAAAATTCATTGCACATGCGAAATAACCAAAGTACTGCGTCATACCATCTCCACCTACAAGCGGCATAATCGGCAATAGTACAATCGAAAATAGTACAAAGCTTATACAGACTGCTGACACAACCCCTATTGCATTGGAAATCAGCTTTGACAGCAGATACTCTCCTGGCCTGCATCGAAACAGAATCAATCTGTCATACGAACTGTTTCGATCATCACATAATCCAAATGTATATACCGCTGAAAGCAGAACAATTACTGCTGCCTTAAAGCGATCAAATATCAGCAGTTCCATCAGTTTCTCTAAGCTTCCCATCATACGCATTTTATATTGTAATTCTATCATTACCGATTCCCATACATTTGCAATCAGTAATACTACTATTAGAGCAATAATCACAGGAAATCGCTTTGCACCGATGCAGCGATGCAAATCCATTTTCAGCAGTTTTAAGAGATGACTTTTCTTTTTCACTTTAAAAATTCCGATCCAAATATGGAATCTGTGCTGCCATTGACTGCATTCACCAGCATTTCTCCTTGCTTTTGGGAACTGCCTATAATAGTATCATTTGCCCAGAAGAAATCTTCTGCTTCCCCCTTGCATGTGAATTTATATCGAAAACATGGTACTAACACTGATGTTTTTTCATCTAGCGCCGTCTGATCAACTATATATACAATATCAATATCCTGTACATATGCCTCCTCTGCCTCTACCTGATATCGCTCGGTAACTTTATTGAAATACTCCATTGCCTCATCTTCTGGTAAAATCTGTACCGGTTCTTTTTTTATTAATTCAAATTCTGTACGAGCTTCCAAATAAATTAGGCCATATTCCGGATGCCAGATCATAACAGTAACATTATCTATAATCTGTGTGCTTAGCGGAAAACCTTCCACCTCGTCCAATCCTCGAAAAAGCATCAGCCATGCACCATCTTCTTCGCTCCATTCCCTATCATTTACCTCTTCATAGCCTACTTCTGTATAGCCTGGTGCAACAATGTCCATATCTAACGCTTTAACACTTTCGATTCCCATAAAATATGTAGAAATCTCACTGTAGGAAAAATCAAGATCTTCCATCAGCTTCTTGCCATAGTCAATCGCCTTTTTCTTATCTTTCTCATCTCCTTCTTCTGGGAATTTTGATTCCAAATAAATATCCTGATATTGCCAATTCCAGTTACTATAACCAAACATTGGATATGCTCGATAATAACCTGTCTTATAATACTCCACATGTTCAAGCTCATCTTCAAGCGTACCTTCTTCATTATACCAGTACCTTTCATACTCTTTATCTCTTTGATAATCTTCCCCCAAAACTACAGAAGCTATTTTCTCGATATCGTATGGTTTTCGTTTTACTTCTAAGGTATAGTAAGCCTCATCATCTTCTGTAGTTGTCTCGATTTCTTTTGCATAATTCATGCTGGTCATTGCCATGCACAATGCCGTCGCCGCTATGCATATTACCCTCCTTTTCATACTTTTTTGCTCCTTGTCTTTTTATTTTGTTGCTTCTATTTATTTATATTCTATATATACCATTTCTTATATAGCTTGTCAATATTATATTTAAGATTCCTAAGTATTGACTTTTTATATATTATAGTTCATACTGAAAAAAATCAAAGATTTCATTTGCAAGATGGAGGTACATTTTGAAAAATAATGCCATTAATACGTATTTAAAGGAGCTTTCTAAGCAGCTGTGCTGCAGTGGAAAAGAGAAAAAGGAAATACTGTCATCTTTAAAAAATCGACTATCAGAATTTGAATCAGAGTATCCAACTGCTCTTAAATATGAGGATATCGTCGAACAATTTGGATCACCCAAGGAAGTGGCTAACAGCTTTTTAGGCGAATATAGTTCAACACAGCTACATAATTTGGTAAAACGCAGGAAAATAAAGCACTTTTGCATTATAACTGCGTGCATATTAATCTTTGCAGCTTTGGTTATCTATTCTTTCCTCAAAATTCAACAGTTGCACTGGCTTCAGAATGGATATATTATTCAAGTAACTTATCCTGGTACGGATCCTCATCTTGATGAGCTTGATGTCACAATTTTTCAAACTTATTAACTACAAAGGAGATATTCAAAAATGTTTGCATATTTTTCCCCCTTTTTAACCTATAGTTCAAAGAAGCGCATTGCAAAAAACGCATCAATTCAACAATATTATAAAGAGCTTTCTTCTTTGCTTTGCTGTGACAATAAAAGCAAGAAAAAATTCCTTCATGATTTTATTTTTCAAATAGATGAATTTGCAAGTGAACATGATAAAGAAACAATTTCTTATAAAATGCTTTCTGATAGATTTGGCTCTCCAACGGAAATTGCAAATGCTTTTTTAGCTGAAACAAATTCTTTGCAATTGCAAAATCTAATTATCCATCATTCACGTAGAAAAAAACGCATTTTAATTTTGCTTTTGATTGTTTTTCTGTTTCTAGTATTACATCAAATGTACAAGATTTATCAAAGCTCTCTTACAAAACATGATTATATTATAGAAACAGCATATCCTGATGGATCTGCTCCAGCTCTTGAAGAACTTGGTATTACCAATTATCGAACATATTAACAAGGGAGCAAGATTTTATTTGCAAGATGGAGGTACATTTTGAAAAATAATGCCATTAATACGTATTTAAAGGAGCTTTCTAAGCAGCTGTGCTGCAGTGGAAAAGAGAAAAAGGAAATACTGTCATCTTTAAAAAATCGACTATCAGAATTTGAATCAGAGTATCCAACTGCTCTTAAATATGAGGATATCGTCGAACAATTTGGATCACCCAAGGAAGTGGCTAACAGCTTTTTAGGCGAATATAGTTCAACACAGCTACATAATTTGGTAAAACGCAGAAAAATAAAGCACTTTTGCATTATTACTGCGTGCATATTAATCTTTGCAGCTTTGCTTATCTATTCAATCCGCAGGATTTATTGGTTTTATTTGTTTCAGGATGGGTATGCCATTGAAACTATGTATGATGGTACAAATGTACCGGGTCCCGAAGAAATTGGTATTACCAATTATCGAACATATTAACAAAGGAGTTTCACTATAAGCTTCCAACAAAACACTTAACATCAACATGTCATGTGATATTTACGGCAATATTTCATGATTACTACCACTATATAAATCTTAACTCTTGACTTTTATTATCTTTTCATTCATAATAATTGTTTAGTATGATGTTGGGGTTAAAAGGTGCTTTGCACTCCCGCAATCTTTAAAAAAGTTGTCGAAGGGAGGGACACATGGCAATAGAAATGTTTAAACGAGGGTCTGTTGAGATGCTTGCCCTCCTTATTTTAAATGAAGATGATGCTCACGGCTACCGTATTGTTCAGGAAATTAAGGACAGAAGCGATGGACGCCTGATCATCAAGGAAGGCTCTCTTTACCCAATTTTGTATAAGTTGTCTGACGAGGGCTATATTATTTCTCAGGAAGATATTTCTGAGACTAAGCTTGGGCGTAAGCGTATTCGCGTTATCTATTCCATTACACCTAAAGGACGAGAACATCTGGTTCAGCTTAAGGAAGAATACGATATCGTACATGACAGCATTCGCTGCATTTTTGAAAGGAGCAAAAGTCTTTAATTATGAATACCGCTATCGAACAATATATTCATGAGCTGTCTGATTTACTTTGCTGCGATAAAGCGACAAAACAACAGTTTCTTTCTAAATTTCAGCAGACACTAGAGGATTTTGAGGCTGAGCAGGAAACTTTGCCGATTTCTTACTCAGATTTAGTTTCCGAATTTGATACTCCAAGGGCAACAGCTGATGCATTTCTTTCTCAGCTTGATATTTCTCATGTGCAGCCTGCAATGCGAACAACCAATAAAAAGAAAATATTTTGGGCTTCACTATGTGTCATAGCCATATTATTCTTAGTCGGTTTGTCCCTTTATCGTGTATATTTAAATAAACTGGCTGACGAAGGATATTTTGAACCGCCCGTGTACCACCTCACTCCAGCAGAAGCTCGAACTTTTGATCCTGACGAATATTTCAATGATAAATAAAACTTTTACGAAACCATTACACCGAAGGGCTTTCGTAACATGGTGCGTGAACAGCAACCTTATCCATGAACTTTCATTTTTCTCTTGACAAAACCCTCTGCCTCTGGTATCATAATATAGTACGGTTCAAAGCGCTTCCGTGGCTCAGTTGGTAGAGCGATTGATTCGTAATCAATAGATCACGGGTTCGAGTCCCGTCGGGAGCTTTCCATTACAAAAGAGTGTCCGTCATCGGATGCTCTTTTTTTGTTTATTTGTAACTATTCAGAGCCATGCAAAATTGCTTTCTGTGAATGCTTGCATTCAGACAGAATAGTTACGTTTATTTTTCAAACGCAAATGAGTTAAATTCTTGGAGGTACATGATGCTTGCTTTTACACTCTCTTCTTTAAAGGATGCCACATCCCATTTGTTTACACAGCCATCTTTTGATGACTTTGATGTGCTGTCTGTTACTATTGTCAGCTATATCACTTTTTCTATGGACGGTCATTTAAATGCCGCTTTTTTTGAGGAGGCTGATACGCAGCCTGACAAGCTTTGTTCCTGGCAGCGTCTTCGCCCTGTCTGTTTTTCGATAATTAAGGGTAAGCAGCCTCCTGTTTCCTTTCAGATCACATTCTTTCTTGAAAAAGACAAGGCTTCTAACTTGTTTAATGATTCGATGCTTGCCAATAATCAGGACATTGATGGCTTTACACTTCATCTTTCCTATAGAAATCACACTCTTTCATTATCGACTGGCACTGTATTTTCCCGTTTTTCCCTTGACCGTGACAGTGAACGACTGTGGGATCACTACGTTGCTGCTTGGATCAAGCAAAAGCAGCTTGATTTTGAGGAGGCTTAATCGTGCAGTCAGCACTCAATTCTAGTGAGTGCTAAAATTTTTATAAAATTGTGCCTTTTCTAGCAGAATTGTCATCTTTTCGTGTTGACAAATCATGTTCATAGCTGTAAAATACGAATTGCAGCAAGAAAATAGCAATCAGACAGCGACAGTGCTAATAATGTTCGATGTCATGATTCTAAATTGGCTATGAAAGTCGCGTCGTCAAATTTTTACGCTTGCTGTGAAAACGACAGACGCAGAAACGAGGATGTTATGAATAAAGAAGGCAGTTTATCAATTAACAGTGAAAACATATTTCCTATCATTAAGAAGTGGCTGTATTCTGACCACGATATATTCTTCCGTGAGCTTGTCAGCAATGGCTGCGATGCGGTTACAAAGTTAAAGAAGCTTGACATGATCGGTGAGTACACCATTCCGGAAGGCAAGGAGCTTTGCGTAAAGGTTACTGCTGATGCAGAGACTAAGACCATCACCTTTACTGATAATGGTATCGGTATGGATGCAAATGAGATTGATCAGTATATCAATCAGATCGCTTTCTCTGGTGCACGTGATTTCCTTGACAAGTATAAGGATAAGACAAATGATGATCAGATTATTGGTCACTTTGGTCTTGGTTTTTACTCAGCATTTATGGTTGCTGACCGTGTAACGATTGATTCTCTTTCTTATAAGGAAGGTGCTAAGGCTGTTCATTGGGAGTCTGATGAGGGTACTTCTTTCGAGATGACTGACAGCGCTAAAACTGAGATCGGTACTACTATCACTCTTTACTTAAATGAGGACAGCTACGAGTTCTGCAATGAATATCGTGCAAAGGAAATCCTTGACAAGTACTGTTCTTTCATGCCTATCCCGATTTATTTTGAGGCAATCAAGACTGCTGAGGAGCAGGCAAGAATCGATGAGGCCGAAAAGAAGGCTAAGGAAGAGGAAGAAAAGAGAAAGGCTGAGGAAGCTGCAAAGAAAGCTGCTGACGGTGAAGCTGTTGAGGCTGAAACTGAAGCTGAGCCAGCAGAAAAAGCACCTGAGGCTCCTAAGCCAATCAATGAGACTACTCCGCTTTGGGCAAAGCATCCAAATGAGTGTACCGATGAGGAGTATAAGGAGTTTTATCACAGAGTATTCCATGATTACAAGGAGCCGCTGTTCTGGATCCATCTGAACATGGATTATCCGTTTAACTTAAAGGGTATTTTGTACTTCCCGAAGATCAACACTGAGTATGATTCCATCGAGGGTACAATTAAGCTGTACAACAATCAGGTATTTGTTGCCGATAATATTAAGGAAGTAATCCCTGAGTTCTTGATGCTGTTAAAGGGTGTTATTGACTGTCCTGATCTTCCGCTTAATGTTTCACGTTCCGCTCTGCAGAATGATGGCTTTGTTAAGAAGATTTCCGATTATATCACAAAGAAGGTTGCTGACCGTCTGACTGGTATGTGCAAGACAAAGCGTGAGGATTATGAGAAGTTCTGGGATGACATCAATCCATTTATCAAGTTTGGTGTTTTAAAGGATGAGAAATTCGCTGAGAAGATGAATGATTATATCATCTTTAAGGATTTGAATGGCAAGTATCTGACTCTTCCGGATATCTTAAAGGAGAATGAGGAGAAGCATAAGAATCAGGTCTTCTATGTAACTGATGAAAAGGAGCAAAGCCAGTATATTGAGATGTTTAAAAAGGAAGGCATCAATGCCGTTCTCTTAAAGCATAACATTGACGCTCCATTTATCACAAGATTAGAGCAGAAGAATCCTGATGTTAAGTTTGTACGCATTGACTCTGATCTGACTGATTCCTTTAAGGAGGAAACATCTGATGAGGAGAAGGAAACCTTGAAGAAGGACAGCGAGTCTTTGACTGCACTCTTCCACAAGGCATTAAATAATGATAAGCTGACTGTTAAGGCTGAAAAGTTAAAGGATGCTTCTATGGCTTGTGTTATGACTCTTTCTGAGGAAGGAAGAAGAATGCAGGAGATGATGAAGATGTATGGCATGTCTGGTATGGACTTTGGTACACCAGATGAAACACTTGTCTTAAATCTTACACATCCGCTTGTTCAGTATGTTCTGACTCACGCTGAGGATGAGTCTGTTACAAAGTACTGCGAGCAGCTGTATGATCTTGCCGCTCTTGCTCACGGCACACTCTCTCCGGATCGTATGTCTAAGTTTATCACACGTTCCAATGAGATTATGATGGAAATTGCAAAATAAAATAAAAAAATAAGGCAGCCCCAAAAGGCTGTCTTATTTTTTTGATTAAGCAAGGAAATCACGGATTCTCTTGCTTCTTACTGGGTTACGAAGCTTTCTTAAAGCCTTTGCCTCGATCTGACGGATACGCTCTCTTGTTACGTTGAACTCTTTGCCGACTTCCTCAAGTGTTCTCGGATGGCCGTCCCGTAAGCCAAAACGAAGCTCGATTACCTGACGCTCTCTCTCCTTAAGATCTCCGAGCAAGGCATCGATATGATCGCGCAGCATAACGGATTCTACATTTCCTTCCGGTGTGACTGTATTGACATCGGCAACGAAATCACCAAGGTTTGAATCATCTTCCTCACCGATTGGTGTTTCAAGGGATGCTGGCTCTCTTGCGATCTGCATGATCTCCATAACCTTATCCTCTGACATATCAAGTGCCTTAGCCAGCTCAGCAACGCTTGGCTCATAACCTAACTCCAGCGTCAGCTTACGCTGCATCTTTGACATCTTGTTAATTGTCTCAACCATATGAACAGGAACACGGATGGTTCTTGCCTGATCAGCAAGTGCTCTTGTGACAGACTGGCGAATCCACCATGTCGCATAGGTACTAAGCTTATATCCTTTGGTATAGTCAAACTTCTCTACACCCTTGATAAGTCCTAGATTTCCCTCCTGAACAAGATCCAGAAAGCTCATGCCACGTCCGGTGTAACGCTTTGCAATGCTGACTACAAGACGAAGGTTTGCCTCGATCAGACGCTCTTTTGCGGACTCATCGCCCTGAGCTTTTTTCTTTGCAAGCTCCATCTCCTCATCCGCTGTAAGAAGCGGTACTGTACCGATCTCCTTTAAATACATACGAACAGGATCCTCTGTTCCTACACCCTCAAGCAGATCAATTGCGTCAAGATCAACATCTTCCTCATCATCGGAAAAATCTATATCTTTATCAAAATCATCTGCTGCCATATCTTCTGTTGCGGCACGCAGAACATCAATCTTCTTGCGTTCCAGATATGTGTATACAAATTCCAGTTCTTCTGGTGTCAGGGTTTCACCGGCAAAAAAATCATTTACATCATTGAAATCCAGCGTCTTATTCTTGCTAAGGCCAATTTCAACTAACTTTGTCAAACGTTCCTTTAATACTTCTTTTTCCATGTGCATTGTCCTTTCTGTAAACAATTCTCACACTGTTTCTATGTATGCCCAGGTACGCCTTTCTTTTATTCACGCCATTGGCTTCCTGTTGAAGCATCAAACAGCCACTTGCGCAATACCTTAGCAACTTTATATTATACAGGAAGTCCCCTCATTTGTAAAGAGTTTTTTGAATTTTATTTACTTTTCTTGTGGAATCGTTTCGGCTGGCACTGCAATCTTCATTGCCTGCGGCATTGCCTGAATATGAACCTTCTTGTGGCTTCCGCCATATTCTCCGTCAAGCACCCAGTCAATATCACTGTCGCTTTCAACTATCAGATCTGAAATCTCATAATTTGCTATAAACTTTGAGTTTGGATTCTTTGTTACTAGATCTGCCAGCATAACAGAAAAATCTACTGCATTATCTGGCCTGTAAACGATCATAAGATTTAGCTTGCCATCGTCAAGCTCTACATTTTGTCCACTTATGTTCTTCATGCCGCCTACGCTGAAGGAATTGTAGACCATTGCATAAATGCACTCTCCTGCAATTTCCTCGTCGCCAAATGAAAAGCGCACCTGATATGGTTTTAGATTTCCGACCTGACGTATTCCTTCTAATATATAAGCGTTATGGCCTAGCGCATTTTTTGTTTTCTGCGGTGTATTCCAGGAAACCTCTGTAAATGCACCAAATGCTGCTACATAGACGAAGTAGCTGTTTTCCTGAAATTTACCTACATCGACAGCACGGAACTTTTCCTCTGCAATCACATTTGCACAGCGCTTCATCTGTGACGGAAGGCCGAGGCTGTACGCATAGTCGTTAGTGGAGCCTGCCGGAATGTAGCCAATCTTTGGACGTCTTTTTTCGTCAATAGTCATCACACCATCAAGCACCTCGCTTAATGTGCCGTCTCCGCCGCTGCAGACTACAAGATCATATGAAGCACCCAATTCCTTTGCAAGTCTTGTCGCATCTGCCCGCTCTTGTGTCGAGTATACAACAGTCTCGTATCCAGCCTTATTGAATGTATCAATAATATCTGCCAGATGATTTCGAATCAGTCCTTTTCCAGAATGTAAGTTGTAAATAAATAGTAGTCTTTTCATAGAATACCTGCCTTTCCTGCATCATCTGGAGTACAAAAATGCCAGTTCTTTTTTGGCATCTTTGTCTGCCGGATACTGCTCTAAATAACTCATCAGTTTTTCAATTGCCGTATCGTAGTTCCCCATTTTTTCATAGCAGATGCTTTCATTCCATAAAAAATCTGCCATCTGGCTCTCATCTGCCAGCTGCATCCCTTTTTGAATCATAATCAGCGCATCCTGATATTCTCCCTGACGAACAAGGCACGATGAAAGCTGATTGTAAAGCCCGGCATCCTGTGGATCGTGCTTGATCTGTTCCTGATAAAGATTTATTGCCTCCTCACTTTTTCCCTGAAGTTCATAGCAATAGCCAAGATAATACCCTGCCTGTGCATATCCTTTGTTGTAGGATTCCTCAAATGCAGAAAATGCCTCATCTGTCTGCTCTAGCTCTAAATAAATACGCCCGCGGTAGCACCAGTCCTTTGCCTCGTAGGGAATGACCTCTAATGCTGCATTAAGCACGACCTTGCGTGCCTCTTCTGCTTCTGCCTTTTTTAGTGCATCTGCCATCGTCAGATACCCTTCGTAGTTGCGGTTATCTATATCAAGGCACTCCTGATAACAGTGAAGTGCCTGATCTACATCATCCATTAAAAGATATACATTTCCTGTCAGCTGATATATGTCACGCAGACGATAGCCTGCCTCAATGAGCTCATTGTAATCCTCAAGTGATCCCTCATAGTCACCAAGCTTCATTTTGGCTTCTGCGCGATATCCAACCACATCAAGGCGACAGGAGCTGTCGAGTGACCCGGCAGCTTCTATCGCCTGCTGAAAGCTTTCTATTGCTTTTTCATATTCTTCTAAACCATTGTAGGCAAGCCCCATTCCTCTATAGCTATAGAAAGAACTGCCTCCTAGCTGCAGAGCTTGCGTGAAGCTTTCGATTGCTTCCTCATAATACCCCTGAGCGCAGTAGGCCTGACCCAAATTACAATAGTAGGCATCCTCTGACGGCTCCTGCGTTATTGCCTGCTTAAATAAATACACGGCATTTTGATAGTCCCCGTTTTGATATGCCTCTAGTCCCTTTTTGTTGCTGTTTGAACCTGCGGGGGCACAGGCGCTGATAGCAGCTGCCATCAGTGTCAATGCCCCCGCAAGTATTATATTTTTTTTTCGCATAAATTATATTCTTTCAATTTTATCGTTATGAAAACAAAATTTTGATTCTATTTTCATACTCTATTTTATCCCTTTATTGGATTGATTTCAACCCTATATTGAAAAAATATAATACTAATTATAATGTTCCGATAAAACGAAGGAATCCTTCTCTTCCGCTTTCTGTGCGCTTATAGACACCTGCATCTTCTAGAACCTGTGCGAATACTTTTCCTACCTCGTCCTGCAAAATTGCATCGATGTTGGATTCGTCTATCTTGTCGTAGGAAGCCATAAATTCTTCTGCCCAATCAGCGTGCTTTGCCAGAACTTCGTCTTCGCGAAGATTTTTTCCTGCAAGAATAGCCTCTTTGAGTGCTGACAGCTCGCCTTTTAGACGTGACGGCAGTACGGCAAGACCCATAACTTCGATAAGACCGATATTTTCTCTCTTGATATGATGCAGCTTTTCGTGCGGATGGTAAACGCCAAGCGGATGCTCTGGTGTTGTGATGTTGTTTCTAAGCACAAGATCAAGCTCGAAGATGCCGTCTTTCTTTCTTGCAATTGGCGTGATTGTGTTATGTGGCTCTCCATCTGTCTCAGCAAAGATAAAGCTTTCCTCGTCGGTGTAGCCTCTCCATGCCTTTAAGATATGATCAGCCAGATCAATCAGACGCTCTCTGTCGTTATGGCGAATACGGATAACTGACATAGGCCACTTAACAATACCTGCCTCTACATCCTCGTAGCCTGGGATTGTTACTGGTGTCTCAATTGGAGCCTTTGCCATTGCAAACTCGTAGTGACCGCCCTGGAAATGATCATGTGTCAGAATAGAACCGCCTACGATTGGAAGATCAGCATTTGATCCAAGGAAGTAATGCGGGAACTGGCCGACAAAATCAAACAGCTTTACAAATGTGCTGCGGTCAATCTTCATCGGTGAATGCTCTCCGCAAAATACGATACAATGCTCATTATAGTACACGTATGGAGAATACTGGAAGCCCCACTGAGACTGATTGATTGTAATCGGGATGATTCTGTGGTTCTGTCTTGCCGGATGGTTAACACGTCCTGCATAGCCTTCGTTCTGAATGCAAAGCAGACATTTTGGATAGCCGCTCTGCTTCTGTGTACGTGCTGCTGCAATCGCCTTTGGATCCTTCTCTGGCTTTGACAGATTGATTGTAATATCAAGATCGCCATATTCAGTGGCGGTCATCCACTTCATATCCTTGCATACACGATAGCGGCGGATATAATTTGAATCCTGACTCAGCTTGTAGAAATATTCGGTTGCCTTCTCTGGGCTTTCCTTATATTCCTTCCAAAATGCCTCTCTTACCTGTGACGGTCTTGGCATAAGCGCATTCATCAGCTTTGTGTCAAACAAATCACGGTACACTACGCTGTCCTGTGTCAGTCCACGACTGCATGCATCTGCAAGCAGCACATCTAAAATTTCCTCTAACGGTGCTGCTGTCGTTTCTGCCGGTTCCTCATAATCATCAAGCTGCATAATTTCAAGCAGCTGATTTGTTGTATAAATGCGCTCACACTCAGGTGTTAGTCCTGTATCAATTCCATACTGAACGAGTGCTGCGATTGCCTCATATACTGTCATCACTCTACCATGCCTTTCTAAAAAGTCTTTTTTCTAAGTTAAGTAATACTTACGAATTGCTCCGTTGCTTTTCGCCCCTGGTATTACATCTTATGTGCGCCGTCACCTACGGTTACTACGTAGAAGTCTGCTGCATAGCCGATCTTATCCTTATATACATTTCCTACGTTCTCGATGAAGGCATCAATCTTGTCATCTTCTACGATACTTACGGTACAGCCGCCAAAGCCTGCTCCTGTCATTCTAGAACCGATTACACCTGGCTGCTCCCATGCTGTCTCAGCTAAGGTATCAAGCTCAATTCCTGTTACCTCGTAGTCATCACGCAGTGATACATGAGATTCGTTCATAAGCTTTCCAAACAGTGCGATATCGTTATTCTTAAGTGCCTCTACTGCACGAATAGTTCTCTGATTCTCATATACAGCATGCTTTGCTCTTTTTCTGTTTACCGGATCAGTGATTGTATCTGCAATGGCATCAAACTCTTCCTCTGTAAGCTCACCAAGGCTGTTGATTGGCTTTACTGCCTGAAGCTGTGCAAGTGCTGTCTCACACTGACTTCTTCTTTCATTATACTTGGAATCTGCAAGTCCTCTCTTCTTGTTGCTGCATGCAATTACAATCTTTGCACCTGTAAGCTCAAGCGGTGCATATGTGTAGGAAAGATCTGCTGTGTCAAGGAAGATTGCATGACCTGCTTTTCCCATTGCGATAGCAAACTGATCCATGATACCACAATTTACGCCATTGAATTTGTTCTCTGAGAACTGGCAGATCTTGCTGACTTCAACCATATCAACATTAAATCCAAACTGATCATTTAAAATAACAGCTGTTGCAACTTCGATAGATGCTGAGGAGGAAAGACCGGAACCATTCGGAATATTTCCATAATATAAAATATCAAGACCACTATCAATGGTATAACCCTTCTGTGTATATGCCCACATAACACCCTTCGGGTAATTGCACCAGTTATCTGCCGGAACATTTGTAAACTCGTTTGCCGGTCCCTCTACTGCCAGCATTCCAAATCTGGTAAAGTTCAGGGAGTAAAAACGCATCTTGCCGCAGTCGTTCTTTCTTGCCAGAGCGTAGGTACCAATGCTGAGTGCGCATGGGAATACATGACCGCCGTTATAATCGGTATGCTCTCCAATCAAATTAACACGTCCTGGCGCAAAATAAAACTCAGGCTCTCTTCCTTCTCCAAAAATCTTTGCAAATTCTTCTCTCATTTTAGTCTGCATAATTTTAATCTCCTTATCTGCTTATATCCGCTTCACTATCAGGTATTTCCCTGATGCTGAATTAAGCATATCACGAAATATGCCTGCTGTAAATAAAATAACTTTGCAATTATTATAAATATATTGAGATTTGCCTTTTGTTTTCAAAAAAAGAACCCCGCGAAACGGGATTCTCTTTTTTCGTCTTTTATCACAAACTAATTGTAAATCAGTCTACTTTTTTTACATCAAATGAGGATGCAACACACTCTCTTGCCTCTTCAAGTGTCTTAAAGCTGCCATCCTTTAACATTTGAACCATAAGATTGCCAAGTGCTGTACCTTCTACTGGTCCTGCGTAAACTTCTTTTCCTGTAAAGGTTTTGATTTTCTGATTTAAGAACATATCCTGGCAGCCGCCGCCTACAACATGGATTCTTGTAAACTTGCGTCCAGACATTTCTTCAAGCTCTGCAACAGTATCCTTATAGCTTTGAGCAAGTGAATTGTAGATAACTACCATAACCTCACCCATAGACTGCGGAATCTTCTGGCCTGTTCTCTCACAGTAATAGCGTACTGCATCTGTCATGCTCTTTGGTGCAAGGAAGCTGTTGTCATTGCAATTTACGATTGATGGGAAGCCATCTGCCTCTTTTGCCATTGCAATCAGCTCTGGGAACGTGTAAGTCTTATTGTCTGTATTCATTTCCTTGCGGACATTCTGCAGCATCCAAAGACCCATGATATTCTTTAAATAACGGAAACGATAATCATAACCGCCTTCGTTTGTAAAGTTATACTTCATGCTCTTTAAGCTGCACTCTGCATACTTTCTCTCAATTCCCATAAGTGACCATGTACCTGAGCTTAAATAGATAAAGTCATCATCGTTTGCCGGAACTGCCAAAACAGCGGAGCCTGTATCGTGTGTTGCCGGAAGAATTACTTCTGTCTGGCATCCGCACTTTTTTGCAATCTCTGGCTTTAACATACCAACGCTTGTCTTTGGCATATGAAGCTTTCCAAAGATCTTAGATGGAATGCCGATTCTGTCAAGCAGCTCGTAGTCCCAATCCTTTGTAACGGCATTTACAAGCTGTCCTGTCGTTGCATTAGTGTACTCGTTCATCATCACTCCGGTAAGCAGGTAGTTAAAATACTCTGGAACCATCAGATAATGTTCTGCATTCTTGATATACTCTGGATGCTCATTCTTAATTGCGAGAAGCTGATAGATAGAATTATACAGCTGCTTCTGGATTCCTGTGCGCTCATACAGCTCCTCTGGGGAGATCATTGTCTCTAAGAGTTTGTCCATATCATCTGTACGGCTGTCACGATATGCAATTGTATCTCCAAGAATCTGATTATTCTTATCAAGAAGAACAAAGTCAACACCCCATGTATCGATACCCATAGATGATGGTGCCTTGCCTGCCTTTGCACAGGCTGCAATTCCGTTTACAATTTCCTCAAACAGTCTGTCTAACTCCCAACACAGATGACCATCTCTTGTTACATTTCCATTTGTAAAACGGTACATTTCCTCAAGAACGATCTTTCCATCCTCAAGATGTGCCAAAATATGTCTTCCACTTGATGCACCGATATCAACTGCTAAATAATATTTCATGATTCATATCTCCTTTTTATATTTATTCAAAGCTTGCTGCAATGTTGCTTTGTGCCTTCGGACGGCGTCCTCTGCGCGCTGGCTTTTTTGGTTCCGTTGCTTCCTCAGCTGGCTTCTCCTGCACTAGCTTTTCCTTTGCTGGCTTCTCTTTTGCCGTTTTTTCCTTTACTGGCTTTTCCTCAGCTGGCGCTGCCTCTTTTTTAGCTCTTGTACTTCTTGTAATTGGCTTTCTGGCTGGCTTTGCCGGCTTTTCTTCTAGCTTTTCTTCTGCTGCTAAAGCTTCTTTTTCTGTTTTCTTCTTTGAAGTTTTAGCTGTTCTTGTCTTCTTTGGTTTTACTTCATTTTCTGATGCTTCTTCCTGCTTTGGTGCTTTTTTCGTTTTTGCAGGTGCCTTTTTCTTTACTGGCTTTGTCTTAGTTTCTTCTTCTACATGATGAATGGTCATTCCGCTTTCCACTACAGTAATAGTTGAAACTGACACTGCCGCAGCAATCTTCTTTTGAAGATCTTCCTCGCTGCTATCCTTATACTGCGCATCTGCCTTTTCAAGCTCCTTTCTGACAGAATCTGGAAGCTGTGCAGGTGGCATTACAGAAATTGGCTTATGCTGCTGAACTGGATAAATTATTGTATCAGATGCAAAATTTTCTGGTTCTTTGTTTTCTTTTTGCTGTTCTTGTTCATGTACTGGCTCTTCTGTTGGTTCTTTCTCTGCAGATTTTTCCTGTACTGGCTCTGTTTCCTGTACCGGTTCTGTCTCCTGTACTAATTCTTTTGCAGGCTCTTCCTGTACTGACTCTGTTTCCTGTACTGGTTCTTCTGTAGGTTCTTCCTGTACTTCTTCCTCTGCAGGTGCTTCTTCTATTTCTTGTTCAGCCACTTCATCTGTTTCTTCTGGCTCTTCTTCCTGCATCATTTCTTCTGCTTCACTGCTTTCTTTGTCATTAACAGCCTCTGCTGCTTCTTTTACATCTTCATTTACAGCGCCTTCTACAGCTTCTTTTGTTTCTGGTGCAGAGTCTTCTTCTGACTCTTCTAAGTCACTGTCACCCTGAGCCTCAAGCTCTTCGCTCATTGCTGCGAGTTCTTCTTCCATTGCACGTGCACGCTCTTTTGCAGTTGCATTTTTAAAGCGGTTCTGTCTTGCATTGCCATCTGCGATTGTCGCAAAGCAGTATACATATCCGTCAAAGCGGAATGTTCTCTTCCAAAAATCTACTACGTGCTTAAATCCGTTGTCTTTACTGATAATATAGAAATAGGAATCTTTTGCCTCATGAATCAGATATCCCAGATACGTGGATAGCTGAAAATCAAGTGCATTTTTTCCACCGCACAGAATTTTGTACTTTGATACCTGTGCCTTTGAATTAAAAATCATATCCATTGCTTCAAAAGTAATGGTGTCTGCATTGTGACTATAAAAGATCACAACGCGGTCTTCTTCGCTAAGCTGCGCAATTCCTTTAATACCTTCTGATTTGACATTTTCATAGTCAATAAGATATGTTGCCATAAAAGGTTTCTCCTTTAGCATTTATAGAGTCCGTGGTTAACCACTTCTTTCATCATATCATACAAAGAAGTCGCTTTGCAATAACATTTTTCCTATATATAGCGCAATTTTTACTTTTTTCTAAAAATGGAAAATAATCTTCTATAAAAATAGTAAATATAATTTCATTTTCTTCTAAAAAAAGAGAACACATTTCTGTGCTCTCTTTTCTCTTATTTCTGTGGTTTATAGTATAATGTTCTCATTGCATTTAAGATGGCTATAACTGCAACACCTACATCAGCAAATACGGCTGCCCACATATTTGCAAATCCCGCTGCTACAAGTACAAGAATAATAACTTTGACTGCAATTGCAAATACAATGTTCTGGTTGCAGATCTGAACTGTTCTTCTTCCTATCTGAATTACATCGGCAAGCTTTGACGGCTGATCTTCCATGATTACAATATCTGCTGCCTCGACTGCTGCATCAGATCCAAGTCCGCCCATGGCTATTCCAACGTCAGCTCTTGCAAGAACTGGCGCATCGTTTATGCCGTCTCCTACGAAGCAAACCATTCTGCCTTTTGTCTTTTTATTGCAGTAATCATTGACATAGCTTACCTTATCTGCCGGAAGCAGATCGGTGTGCACTTCATCAAGATCAAGCAGCTTTGCTGTATACTCACCTATGGCTTTTCTGTCTCCTGTCAGCATAACTGTTTTCTTTACGCCGACATGATGCAGGCGGCTGATTGCCTCTTTTGCATCCTCTTTTACTTCATCGGAAATTAAAAGATAGCCGCTGTATACGCCGTCTACTGCTGTATATACAACAGTTGCCGCTTCCTCTGGTGTCGGAACTGTCAAGCCAAGCTCTGCCATAAGGCTCTGATTTCCAGCATGGATTACATGACCACCGGCAGTTACCTTTAAGCCTTTTCCTGCAATCTCTTGTGCATCCTCTACCTTTGCCAGCTCACCGCCATTTTTTTCCTTCCATGCAGATAATACAGACAATGCGATTGGATGACTGGAATACTGCTCTGCTGTAGCTGTGTTTAAAAGAAGTGATGACTCGCTGCTTTTCTCTGCCGGGGCAAGCTTTGTCACACGAAATGTTCCCTTTGTCAGCGTACCTGTCTTATCAAATACCATAGTTTCTGCTTTTGATACAGCCTCTAGGTAATTGCTTCCCTTTACTAACACACCATTCTTACTTGCACATCCAATGCCTCCAAAGAAGCTAAGCGGTACTGAGATAACAAGTGCACATGGACAGGAACAAACTAAGAATGACAATGCACGATAAATCCACTCTGCAAACGGATGACCTGGCAGGAAAATCGGAACGATCAAACCAATAAATGCTGCCAGACCGACAACAATCGGCGTATAATATCGTGCAAACTTGGTGATAAAGTTTTCTACCTTTGCTTTCTGGCTGCTTGCATTTTCAACAAGATCAAGGATTCTTGCTACAGTTGACTCGCCGTATTCCTTTGTAGTGCGAATCTTTAAGATATTCGTCAGATTGATACAGCCGCTGATGATCTCATCGCCAACAGATACCTTTCTTGGAACGGCTTCTCCTGTAAGAGCCTTTGTATCCTCCATGCTGCTTCCCTCTAACACAATACCATCAAGAGGAATGCGCTCACCTGGCTTTACAATGATCGTCTCACCTACTGCAACCTCGTCCGGAAATACCTCTTCCTCAACGCCATCACGAAGAACAACTGCACTGTCAGGTCTGATATCCATTAAGGATGCAACTGATTTTCTTGACTGATTTACAGCGTATGACTGGAACAGCTCTCCTACCTGATAAAACAGCATAACAGCTATTCCTTCTGTATACTCCTGCAGCGCAAATGCACCAATTGTTGCAATTGCCATCAGAAAGTTTTCATCAAACACCTGACCCTTTGTGATATTCTTTCCTGCCTTCACTAGCACATCATAGCCAACGATTAAATAGCCAGGAATGAAAAATATAAGCTTATAAAGCTCTGGAATCGGAAGAATGACTCCGACAATCAACAGCACAAAGGCTGCCACAATCTTGTAAAACTGCTTTTTTTGCTTTTTTGTCATCTTCTTTAACATAACTAAACCACTTCTTTCACTTTTTGTGTGCTTACAGAACTACTCTGCAGTCTGGCTCTACCTTTGCAATGCACTTTACTGCTGCCTGCAGTATTTCATCAAACTGGCTGTCCTCAGCATCTAAAATCATCTTCTGTGTCATGAAGTTTACAGAAACTCTCTTTACACCAGGAAGCTTCTTGATTGCCTCCTCCATCTTTGCAGCGCAGTTTGCGCAGTCTAAATCCTCTAACTCGAATGTCTTTCTCATAATGTTTGCCATCCTTTCTTTTTTGTTTTGGCGTATTTTTTCGCTCTCTTTCAATTAAACGGTTGTTTAATCGTTGATTTAACTATACCTTTTTTTGCGCCATATGTCAAGGGCTATTATTGAAATTTTTTTTACAATTATATCGTGAAATCCATTCACCTTAGGGCTAATTGACTTATCCATGAACTATAACACGTTTATTTGTATATTTTCATAATCTGATAAAAAGGGGTAAAAGAGGAGCTATGCGGATGGAGAAAAGGGCTGCTATTTACTGCCGTCTTTCCCGCGAGGATGACAATCTGGCTTGTGATGAGGTAAGCGAAAGCATTCAAAATCAGCAGAAGCTGCTTTGCGAATATGCGAAGAAAAATGGATTCTCTGTCTATTGTATGTATGTGGATGAAAATTATTCTGGACTTGATAATACACGTCCTGCTTTTTGCCGCATGATTGAGGATGCTCGCTGTGGGCGTTTTGACACAATTCTTTGCAAAAACCAGTCACGTTTTACCAGGGATATGGAGACGGCTCAATATTATTTAAATGAATTGTTTCCTCTTTGGCATGTCCGTCTGATTGGAATTTGTGATGGTGTTGATACAAATGACATGAAAAATTTGCGGCTTCGACAGATAAATGGGCTGATTAATGAATGGTACAGTGAGGATCTTTCCGATAATATTCGCCAGATTCTTCGCGATAAGATGATGCGTGGCCAGTTTATTGGCTCATTTGCTTGTTATGGATATACAAAGGACCCTGCCCATTTGCACAGCTTAATTCCTGATCCGCCTGCTGCCGCCGTTGTACGGGAAATTTATCAGCTTTATATTGATGGATTTAGTCTTTCAAAAATCGCTTCTTTGCTCACTAAAAAGCAGGTTATGCCGCCATGCTTTTATAAGATCCAACATGGCATTTTATTTCAGACGCCTTTTTCTAAAAATAAAATCACAGATGAAGCTGACAGCAAAATTCCAAAATGGTCTGCCTCAAGTGTGCGCCATATTCTGACTAATCCCGTCTACACTGGTACACTTATTCAGGGAACTACAAAAAAGGAAAGTGCTAAGAGTAAAAAACGCATTAAGGTGTCAAGCACTGAATGGATCATTTATCCTCATGCTCATCCAGCTTTAATCAGTGAGGATATATTCTGCGAAGTCTCTTCACTATTACAGAAACGGCGAAAGAAAAATAAAAAAGTGTAACTCCTTGAGACTATGACGCATAAGATACACTGTAAATGATTTTGGAGGTATCTTTTATGAGCGATTTGGCAGCAACAAACTGCGGCGGATGCACACAGACAACTACTTCTGGCGGATGCAATTGCATGTGGATCATCCTTATCCTGTTATTCTGTGGTGGATGGAATAACAATGATGGCTGCGGATGCGGCGGCGGCAATGGCTTTTTTAACAATGGAAACGGCTGTGGCTGTGATGCCCTGATCTGGATCCTGTTACTTAGCTGCTGTGGATGCGGCTTCTGATTATCATACCACTAACATGAAAAAAGCCCCGGGCTCTGCCCGGGGCTTTCTAAGTATTATCCAATTACATCACGCATGGTATATACACCTGGCTCTTTTCCCTGCAGAAACTTTGCTGCCTGGACAGCGCCCTTTGCAAATACACCTCTTGAGAATGCCTGATGGTTCAGTTCGATTACTTCATCCTCTCCTGCGTAAATTACATCATGTACGCCTACGATGGTTCCACCTCTGACTGCTGAGAATCCGATCTCCTTTGGATCTCTTTTCTCGCGTCTTTCACTGCGGTCAAATACAAAATGATATTCACCATTTAATGATTTGTTTGCTGCGTTTCCGAGCATGATTGCTGTACCGCTTGGTGCATCAAGCTTGCGTCTGTGATGGCGCTCTACGATCTCGATATCAAATCCAGCGTCTGCAAGCACAGGTGTAATAAGTTCTACGATCTTTGCAAGTGTATTGATTCCAAGAGACATGTTGTAGGACTGTACAATCGGAATTGTTTTTCCTGCCTCCTGCACATGAGCAAGCTGCTCATCGGAAAGTCCTGTTGTTGCAAGAACTAGTGCAAGTCCTTTTTGTGCACACTGATCTAATACCATATCTGTAATTTTTGAAACGGTAAAATCAATCAGTGCATCAGCCTCTACATCACACGCCTTGATAGATTCAAATACAGGAAATGGTGTATCGACTGCCTGCGTGATATCAATTCCAGCCACAACCTGTGCCTGATCATCCTGTGCAATGATATTAGCTAACATTTTGCCCATTGCACCATTGCATCCGTTTAAAATAATACGTACCATCGTTTGTTCCTCCGTCTTAAGGTCAGTTTCAGATCAGTTTTAAATCAGCTTCATTGCCGCTAATTCTTTACGAAGCAGTTCCTTATGCTGCGGCTCCATCTCGCACAGAGGAGAACGTACTGCACCTGCATTCCATCCCATCATATTCAGTGCTTCCTTTACCGGAATAGGATTTACTTCACAGAAAAGTGCCTTATTTAAGTTCATAACAGACAGCTGAAGCTGACGGCTTAACTTTACATCACCGTTTAAGTAGCTCATAACCATATCATGTGTCAGCTTAGGCATTACATTTGATAAAACAGAGATAACACCAACACCGCCAAGTGACAGAAGCGGTACAACCTGATCATCATTTCCTGAATAGATATCGATGCAGCCGTCTGCAAGTGCGGCAAGCTCTGCTACCTGAGAGATATTTCCGCTTGCTTCTTTGATTGCTACAATATTCTTTACATTCTTTGCCAGTGTAACAGCAGTCTGCGGCAAAATGTTAACGCCTGTACGTGACGGCACGTTATACAGAATGATTGGCAGATCTACGCTGTTTGCAATTGCAGTATAATGCTGAATCAGACCCTTCTGTGTTGCCTTGTTATAATATGGTGTTACAAGAAGCAGCGCATCTGCACCGTTATTCTGTGCATGTGTGGACAAGCGAATTGCCTCTGCTGTGGAGTTTGAGCCTGTACCTGCAATAACAGGAACTCTGCCTGCTGTATGCTCAACAGCAAACTTGATACATTCATCATGCTCTTCATGAGTCAATGTGGAAGATTCACCTGTTGTTCCGCAGATGATGATCGCATCTGTTCCTCCGGCAATCTGGAAATCAATCATTTTTCCCAGTTCTTCAAAATTAACCTTGTCATCCTGTGTAAATGGAGTGACGATTGCAACTCCTGCTCCCTTAAATATTGGCATACTAATACCATCCTTTCTTGATTCAGGTAATACTCTATTCAAATGCAGCCACCAGAGTGTCTTGGGATTTCTCCAAAGAAAAAGCCGGTCACATGCGGCCGGCTCATAAGGTTTTCTTTTTCTATTTCCCTTAGTAGCTCCCCATCTGTGAACAGATGACAGTCATATACCTATTCGATATATGCCCAAGAACAGCCTTTGCACAGCCATTCTTTCGGCGCCAATGCCTTTTAGCTGACTTCCCTTGCTCTTTGCCTGCATCCATCAGCCTACTCATCAGTAGCGCAACCTCTACCTTTTGTATGAATTTTCTTTAGTGTACATCAATTTTACAGTACTGTCAACCCTTCTGTTCGACATATTCTAATTTACTTACGGAAACTTCATATGCAATTCGTTTCTCACTCTCAGTCTCGCTTATCTTTTTCATATACTCTCTGCTCTGAACACGGCCCCACACGCGAAGTCTGGTACCAACTTCAAAGGTTGACACATATCGGGCATTTCGTCCCCATGCAATACAGGGAATATAATCACTCTTGCTGTAAGGGCGGTTGACTGCTACCAGAAGATCTGCGATCTCACGTCCAAGCGGTGTCTTTCTATACACCGGCGGTTTACAGATGTACCCGTCAAGCATGATCTGATTTGTCTTCGTATAATCTGTAAATGCCTCCATGAAATGATATTCTCTGACAAACACAGAGAGTACAAGACGATTTCTCGTCCCCTCATGACGATTATAAGAACGAAACTGTCCGATTGCTTCCATTGTGCGTCCTCTGTAATCCTGATTGATATCGATAAGACGCTCTGAAATCATCACAGGGATCGTATCAGACTGATCGCTTAAGCGATTTACTGACAGCTCCATTATGTAAAAGCTCTCTCCAAAGACCTCATGGCTAAACTCAAACCCTGATACGACAACTCCAATGACACTGACTCTGTTATTTTCTGCGTTTCTTTCTGGCATTTTTGATTCCTCCTGCTTTTTATTCGCAGCTGCTGGTACCATAGCGGCTGCTGCATGTACTAGTTATTTTGCTAACCGGTTGTATAAAACTTTTTACAGCTAGTTATTTATATGTCTCAACACACGTACATTATAACGAAGTTATTTTCAAAACGCACGGAAAATGCTTCGCAGGATTCGCGGTCTGACCACTATTATTCGACAAAAAGCAGGCTTTTTTTCAGCTCTTCTTTCCCAGTTTTTCGGGTATTTTTCCTTTTTTCGACATATCTTTTGTTGTTACGATGAAAATAGATATGCCTAATGAAAGACATTTGTGATGAAGAACGCGAAAAGACGGGCTGATCGACTCAGTCCGCCTTTTTTCGCATTTATTTAATTATTAATAACTATTCAGAACCCCATTCGCAAAATCGCATCTTCGATGCTTCTATTTTGCATGGCTCTGAATAGTTACACATACCTCATCATGATCGGCACAAGAATGTTCATATCAATCGGCTTGGAGACATGATCATTCATACCTACATCAAGCGCCATCTGTCTATCCTCTGTAAAGGCATTTGCTGTCATTGCAATGATAGGAATTTGTGCCTTATTTTGATTTTTCATTCTGCGAATTTTCCTAGTAGCATCATAGCCGTTCATGACAGGCATCTGAATATCCATAAGAATCATCGCATAATATGAATTATCTGCCTTTTCAAGCATATCAATGCACTCCACACCATTGCATGCCCTCTCTATAATGCAGCCTTCCTCTTCTAGAAGCTCCGTTGCAATTTCTGCATTAATATCATTGTCCTCTACCACCAAAATTCTCGCACCAACTAAGCTGGCTTTATCATGAGTTCCTTTATCCCGCTTTGCAACTGATTCCTCTTTTGATGCAATTTTGCATGGGATAGTTACAGTAAATGTAGAGCCGTCGCCAATTTTACTTTGCACATCAACACTGCCATCCATCAGCTCAACAAGCCTTTTCACGATACCCATTCCAATGCCGCTTCCTTCTACACGGCTTATCGTTGAATTGCGCTCTCGCTCAAATGGTTCATAAATATGCTTTAAAAACTGATCTGACATACCAATTCCATTATCTTTTACAGTAATAATAACATCGCACCAGCCATTCTTTTTGCCAGGCGCCTGCGAAATATCACAGTTTATCACACCTCCATTATTAGTGTACTTAATTGCATTGCTTATGATATTAATAAAAATCTCCGATACATGAGAAACATCCATGTAAACATACGGATAAAGCAAATGCTTTGTCTCAGTAATTGTCTGTTTCTTTTCTTCCGCCTGATTCAAAAACATCATAACCCATGTTTCAAAATCTGCGCCGATATCTGAAATTACATATTCCATTTCTGTCTTATTATTTTCAATTCTGGCAAGATCCAGCACATCATTAAGAAGAGACAGCAAATTCTGGCCGCATGACTGAATATTTTTCATATATTTTTTAAGTCTTTCTGCATCATCTATATGCCTAGATGCCAGATCTGCATATCCGATAATTGCATTCATTGGCGTCCTTATATCATGCGACATATTAAAAAGAAACGTCGATTTTGCATTATTTGCACTTTCAGCCTTTTCTACTGCCACCTGCAGCTTTTCATTAAGCTCCTGTGTATTTATTGCTGCCCTCGTTGCAATAGCCTCGGCCTTTCTTGCCTTTCTTAAAAGCACAAGAATCACAGTCATAACACTTAAAACAGTAACGACACTTACAATAGATACTTTTAACAGATTGTGTTTTATATAATCTTCCAATGTTATTTTTCTTGAATTGTTCTCGTACCTGGCAAGTGAACTCGTAAGCATATTATTTGGCATAGCCTTAAGCGTTTTATTTAGTATTGCCAGAAGATTTCTATTTCCGCTTTTAACTGCAAAGGCTGCTTTCTCAGAGTATAACAACGGCACACTGTAAAAACTTGGATCCCTGCTGTATTTTGATGCAAGAGTTACACTAGATATAAAGAAATCGGCCTCTCCAGACTTCACTGCTTCTGCCATCTCTTTGTCTGTATCATATTCTAAAATTTTCCAATGAGGATAATAATATTCAATATGTTCCCTGAACGACAGACTATCTTTTTGTATTGCAACACGTTTTTCATCATTTTCATTAAAATGAGGCTTATTCGTGACTGCTACCAAATTATATGTCCACGTTGTATTTGTACATGCGAAATGATATTTCTCCATCACATTTGGATGCTGATAGAAATGAAAAATCATATCAATCTCTCCAGCTTTTAGCGCTTCTATCTCTTCTTCATAGCTGTCATATCCCATAAGCGTAAATGTCAGTTCTTGTTTTCCAAGACATTCTACTGCATACTGAACATAATCAGTAATTGCACCAGTAAGTGTCCCACTTGACGGATCTATAACGCTCGCGCCAACATCATTGGCTAAAAATCCCATTCGAATTGCACCATGTTCTTCTAGCCATGATTTTTCCTCAGATGAAAGAACAGGTGTATAATCCGATGAAAAATATTGCCTGTACAAATCTGACAGATAAAATGGCCGTTCCTCCTCCAACTGGTGCATGACAAGATCAAGCTCTTTTTTTATCTCTGGATGATCCTTATTAATTGCAAAATAAATATTTGATTTGCCAATTCGTGTAATAATCGAGACATCTTTATCAGCCCAAAATGGTTCTTCCAACGAAATAAAACAGTCAATCTCTCCATTTTCCAGTTTTGCCAGTGCCTCTTCTTTACTTTTTATATTTATGTGTATTGTTTTCAGTCCATTTTTTAACTCCCATTCATTCAACATCACTTCTGGCTTTGCGCCTATAAGGACACCAATACGCTTTCCATTCAATGTCTTAAAATCAGCAGAAGAAATATCGTCGCTTAAAAAATCTGCATACAGATAATATTTCTCTATACCCATAGGTTCATCTGAAAACAGCATCCTGTCTGTGCGTTCCTCTGTATAGGCAATATCTCCTAAAATGTCTATTTCACCATTTTGGAGTTTTTCAATGCTATTATTCCAATTACAGGCTACATACTCAAATTTCCACCCGGTATAGCCTGCCAGCGTCTCTAGCAGCTCATAACTATACCCCTTTCGCATCCCATTTTCAGTTACATAATTAAATGTATCCCCAAGTGTGCCCACGCGAATTATTTTTTCTGGTGCCTCTTTTTCAGCTGCATTTACCGTTGTAAAAAAAGATAGCAGCAAGGCTGCACATACAATCATATATTTGACTTCTTGGCATACAGTAACTACATATTTTTTCATAGTCATCTTTTTCATCAGTCTTTCCTCATGATCTAATACTTTTTTCGTTCTAAGTATACTCGGTCACATGGTGTTTTGTCAATTTCCTTCACATTAAAAAAGGGCACGACCCTAATTGAGTCATGCCCTGCTTTAAATATTATTCAGAACTTATTCGCAAAGTTTTGAAAATGCATCAGCAACAAACTGAACTTTTGTTCCGACAATTACCTGTACGGAAGTCTTTCCAGGCTTGATTACTCCTGCAACACCTGCAGCCTTGATTGCCTTATCATTTACTGCAGTCATATCTCTTACTTCAAGTCTAAGTCTTGTTACACAGTTATCGATGCTTACGATATTTCCCTTACCACCGCAGCCTGCAAGAATCTTCTTTGCGATTTCTGTGTAATCATCACTTGCTAACTGAACATTCTTTTCTTCCTCAAGATCATCATCTTCTCTTCCAGGAGTCTTTAAATCAAACTTCTTGATTGCGAAGAGGAATACAAAATAGAATACAACGAATGCTGCGATTCCAAGCGGAATGATCAGCACTGTCTTCTGCGCTGCCGGAAGTGTAGATGAGAACAGAAGGTCTGTAGCACCTGCTGAGAAACTGAATCCTGCACGGAAGCCAAGCGCAACAGTAACAATTGTGAAGATACCATAAAGTAATGCATAAATTACATACAGACCAGGTGCAAGGAACATAAATCCAAATTCAAACGGCTCAGTAACGCCGCAGACAAATGAACAAACTGCTGCAGAAGCAACAAGTCCGATTGCAATCTTCTTCTTTGCCGGCTTCGCACACTGAATCATTGCAAGTGCTGCACCAGGAATACCGAACATCATACATGGGAAGAAACCTGACATATACATTCCAAGGCTCCATGTTACATCTGCAGATGTCTCACCTGCCCAGAAGTGCTGCAAATCACCAAGACCAATAGTATCAAACCAGAATACGTTGTTTAATGCATGATGTAATCCAGTTGGAATCAACAGACGGTTTAAGAATGCGTAGATACCAGCACCCACAACACCCATACCTGCAACTGCATCGCCAAGTGCAACAAGTGCTCCGAACAGCAATGGCCATACAAATAATAAAACAGCAGATACAATGATAGAAACTAAACCAGCAATAATAGCAACACAACGCTTGCCGCTGAAGAATGCCAGCCAGTTCGGAAGCTTAGTGTTCTTGAACTTGTTGTAGCAAGAAGATCCGATAACACCAGAAAGGATTCCGATAAATGGGTTTGCAATCTTATTGAATGCAAGTGTCTTAGTTGCATTGTCTGCAATTGACGGAATCAATGTGGTAACAACACCAGTAGAAAGAAGTGTTGTGATCATAAGCCAAGATGCCAGAGCGGCGATTCCGCCGGTTCCGTCATTCTTTTCTGACATACCGACACCAACACCGATTGCGAAAAGAATCGCCATGTTTTCAATAAGAGCTGATCCTGCCTTTACCAAGAAGAATCCGATCAAATTTTTTACGCCCTCGATGTCTCTCCCTGCATCGTCGCCGGACATAAATAATAACCGATGCCCATGAGAATACCACAGATTGGCAGCACTGCTACTGGAAGCATTAATGCTTTACCTAGTTTTTGAAGAAATTTCATATATTTCTCCTCCTTTAAATTATACTTAATTGAATCACTCCAATCAGTTTCATGAGATTTTTAAAACTGCCTCGTCTAGTAAGACATCGCCTTCCTTTTGAAGACTGATCTTTTCATAATCATCCGTATTGCAGATTAAAACTGGTGTAATTGTATTTAATCCAGCCTCTTTAATCTTATCCAGATCTACGTCCATCAAAAGATCACCCTTCTTCACCTTGTCACCAGCTGCAACATGCGCGGTAAACGGTGCGCCCTTAAGTGTAACAGTATCCAATCCGATATGAATTAAGATTTCAGCTCCCTGGCTGCTAGTCAGCGTAATTGCATGAAGTGTATCAAATACCATGGTCACTTCAGCATCTGCCGGTGCATACACTTTTCCCTCGGTTGGGATCACTGCAAAGCCGTCTCCCAATAACTTTTCAGAAAAAGTTGGATCTGGAACCTCTGTCAAAGGAACTACTTTTCCTTTGCAAGGTGCATAAAGCACATTTCCCTTTTCTTTTCCCTTAAAAAATTTGAACATAACGTCTCCTTTTCTTTTCGCCAAAAAATGTTTACGTTTTTATTCCGCAGTTACCATTTATCAAATGGTATTTTGCATAATTTTCGCACGTTCTTTCCTCGGCATTTATATATATTTTAGCCACTAGTTCCTGCTTTGTCAACAGTTTTATCGTTATTTTTCCCATTTTTATTTATTTTATGTACTATTTTGACTTGTTTTTGTCTTTCATCTCCTTTAATCCATCTATATGAAGTGCCTCTAACTTCTCATAAGCTGCAGTCTTGTCAATAATTGTCTGAATCAACTGCTCTAGCTGCTGACCTTTCCTATAATCTGCCGGGGCAAAATAACGTATTCTGTTATCACGCATCATACGATAGACTTTTTCTTTATTGCCAGTGACAGGATTGTACACGCCAATTGCATGACCGCCATATGTGTTTACAAGCTTCATACTAGGAATATCTGTATCACTGTCGCCAATATAGACAATATTTCTAAATGGTACTCGCATCTTGTCTGCCGGAAAATAGTCATTTACTGCAGTATCATTTACATCAAGTATTCCCTTTTCTATGCGAAATAAAAACTGTGTTTTACTTGTATAATTTACTGCCTGTGCCGGCCAAATTGCCACACCATTTTCATCATAATAAAAAGCACTCGCATAAATCTCTTCAAAGGAGCCGCGCTTAGCAATCTTAGTTCCTTCTATCATCTCCTTTAAACCTGATGAAATAATATAATGCTCTATAATTACTCCATTTTCATCACCATACTGGCGCACGCGCTCAAACCACTCATCTACACCTGGAAACAATTCCACCTTCGAACCATACTCCTCAAGTGCCTTGCGGCTCAAATCAAAATGGCCTTTCGCCTCGCGAACCATCTTATACATATAAGCAAGATTTGAATCCATGCCGTTTGCTCTTGCCATCTCGTTTGACTCTGCCCAAAAACGGTCCACATGATAATTTACAGACTGAATATAGCCCTGTGCCTGCATATCATCCGGCGATAATGTCTTATCAAAATCATAGCAAATTGCTAGTACAGGCCGCTCCTCCTTCGACTTTCTCTTAAAGCCATATGGATTATCTCTTTCTTCTGTTTTATAAGATTCATTTATTTCGTATTCTTCAAATTCCTTTTTCTGTCTGCTCACAAAATACTCCTTTCCAAACACTATTATTGAAAAATGGCGGCACGAAATCCACTTTTTCGTGCCGCCATTTTTCTTATGTATTCTTATTTATTTTTTTATCACTTCTTGTTTACTCAACTGTAACACTCTTTGCTAAGTTTCTCGGCTTATCTACATCAAGTCCCTTTGCTACACTGACATAGTAGCCCATAAGCTGCAGTGGAATAACTGCAAGACTAGTTGCAAAGTGTTCGTCCGTCTTTGGAATATATACAGTAAAGGATACAGTGTCCTCAATGTTATAATTTCCATATGTTGTCAGTCCCATCAAATAGGCACCGCGGCTCTTGCACTCTACCATATTGGAAACTGTTTTCTCATAAAGCTCTGACTGAGTTAAAACACCAATTACAAGAGTTCCATCCTCAATAAGACTTATAGTTCCATGCTTTAATTCACCTGCCGCATAAGCCTCAGAGTGGATGTAGCTTATCTCCTTCATCTTAAGACTGCCCTCAAGGCTGATTGCATAATCAATTCCTCTACCAATAAAGAAAATATCACTTGCATTTGCCTGTTTTGCCGCAAACCACTGAATGCGTTCCTTATCATCTAAGATCTTTGCGATCTTATCCGGAAGCTGCTGCATCTCGTCAATTAAGTGCGCATACTGTGTATCATCAATGTTTCCTCTGACCTTTGCAAACTGAACAGCCAGACAATATCCTGCAATAAGCTGCGTGCTGTATGCCTTTGTCGTTGCTACTGCAATCTCTGGTCCTGCAAGCGTATAGAAAACATTGTCTGCCTCTCTAGCAATAGAGCTTCCCACCACATTGACAATACCAAGCGTCTTCACGCCCTTTTTCTTTGCCAGACGAAGCGCAGCAAGACTATCTGCCGTCTCTCCTGACTGACTGACAATTATAACAAGGCCATTTGGATCAAGCACCATTTTGCGGTAACGAAACTCAGATGCAAGCTCAACGCGAACTGGAATCTCTGCCAGATCTTCAAAGACATACTGACATGCTACTCCAACATGATAAGCAGAGCCACATGCAACAATATAAATCTGGCTGATATTTTTAATCTGCTCCTCTGTCAGTCCAACATCAGACAAATCAATAACGCCATCCTTTACAACTGAATTGATGGTGTCATGAACTGCCTTTGGCTGCTCATGAATCTCCTTAATCATAAAGTGCTCAAAGCCAGCTTTCTCAGCTGCCTCTGCGTCCCACTCGATCTGTGTCGGCTGCTTCTCAATCTCATCACCATCCAAATTGTAAAAGGTAATCGCACCATCTGCCATACGTGCCATTTCAAGATTGCCAATATAATAGACAGTACGTGTGTATTTAAGAATTGCCGGAACATCAGATGCCACAAAGCAGTCGCCATCTGTCACACCAAGAATCATCGGGCTGTCTTTTCTTGCCACATAAATCTCGCCCGGATAATCTTCAAACATCATAGCAAGTGCATATGAACCGCGAATACGCACAAGTGCGTGATTGATCGCGTCTACCGGTGTGTGCTCATACTTCTTATAATAATAATCAATAAGCTTAACTGCAACCTCAGTATCAGTAGATGAATAAAAGCTGTAACCCTTGCGAATAAGCTTTTCCTTTAACTCCTGATAATTTTCAATAATACCATTGTGAACACCAATCACATTGCCATCATCTGACATATGCGGGTGCGCATTAGTCTCACTCGGTTCACCGTGCGTTGCCCATCTAGTATGACCAATGCCGCATGTACCAATAAGCGCATTACCGTTATCCGTTTTTTCTGCAAGGGATTTTAATCGTCCCTTCGCCTTAACAATCTCAGTTTTCTTTTCTCCGTTGCGAACAGCAAGTCCTGCTGAATCGTAGCCTCGATACTCCAGTTTTGACAGACCGTCCAAAAGAATAGGAGCGGCCTGAAGATGTCCAGTATAACCAACAATTCCACACATTATGTCTCTCTCCTCTAACGCTTACGTTTCACATGCAACTTTTTTTACAATTTCCACACCAACTTCAACTAACTGCTGTCGTCCAAACATTTCCAGATTCAGCCATGCCTTTCGTTTATGGCGATCAATCCTTTGGATAGTGGACTCCATACCCTTAAGAGGTCCAGACAAAATGACAACCTTATCACCGATAATCATTCCCTGTGACATCTTTACAAGCTCCTCATCACCCGCAAAACGAAGTAGAAAATCAATTTCATTTTGCGTCAGCGCAATGATATCATCTCCAGCCCCCAAAAGCTTTGTCATAGCTTCTACTCTTTTTAACTGCTCATGCAGCTCATCCAAATTTTCTGATATAAGAAACAGATATCCCGGAAACAGCTTTTTCTTCTGAATATGCCACTGTCCCTTATACTTTATCTTCTCCTCATACAACGGAAGAACACAATGTGAAAGCACATCCTTACTTATGCGCTGCTCACACTCCTGCTTTATCTTTTCTTCCCTTCCAGTGCTCGTCTGAATGACATACCACATAAAACCTCCCATTAAAAACGGCAGCAGATACGTCTGAATGGTTCCTTGCGTGCACGCTTATCTCTCAACAAAATCGTGATCCGGTATCACCGCAATATTTTCTACATCCATAGCATCAATGCGAATCCATCGGTGCCCATCTAAAAATTGGATCAGCGTATCAATTTCAGCTTCTTTTCCCTGCACCTCCATCTCTACGCTTCCATCATCTAAATTTTTTACCCAGCCGGCAAGGCCAAGAAGCCTTGCCTTATAAACTGAAAAATAACGAAAACCTACATCCTGCACTCTGCCGTAAAAAATGATATGCTTGCGAACTACAGTATCTGCCATATGCTTTCTCCTTTACATCACTTAACCGTGCAGACTGCTCTGAAATTTTTACAGATGCAGATGACGCGGCACACCATCTACATAGAATGGATGCAGCTCTGCCTGAATTAACGGTCTTGCATAACGTGCAAACTCTGGTGTTACATGCATGCCATCCTCGCTAATCCACTCATCCGGCACGCATTTTTCCTTGTTTGCCACACGACTTACATCAGTCAGACCCGTCTCTGTGCGGTACGGAATATCTGATACACGATAAATCGTGCACATCTTTCCAGTTTCACCGCGAAAAGCAGCTTCCACAGCAGCACCGCCCACCTGATATGCCTCTGTCACATCAGTACGGCTTGCAAGCGGAGACGCACAGCGCTGCAAAACTGACAGCTCAACTGCTCTTGTCTTACATCCAAGATGAGCCTTAATCAAGTCTGCAAGGTAACGAGCCGTACCGGAAAGCGCAGCCTTGTGACCAAATGCGTCCACCGCACCAGGTCCAGATACAAGATCACACAAAAACTCACCATCCTTGTTTTTCACACCCTCGCTCACTGCAATCACAAGCGTATGACGCTCTTTTTCAAGCTGTGAAACCTTTGCAAGAAATGCTTTCTCATCAAACGCGCGCTCCGGCAGAAGAATCATATCTGGTCCATTGCAGTCTGCACCTGCTGCCAGACTCGCTGCACCTGCCAGCCATCCTGTATGACGGCCCATAATCTCAACTACTGTTACACTATTCAGGTTATAGACACTTGAATCGCAGATAATTCCTTTGATCGTTGCCGCAATATACTTTGCCGCACTTCCATAGCCCGGTGTGTGATCAGTAAACATTAAATCATTATCGATTGTCTTTGGAACACCGATAAAGCGAATGCTGCTTTTTACCTTAGCACCATACGCTGCCAGTCTCGCAATAGTATCCATCGAGTCATTGCCGCCGATATAAAATACAGCGCCAATCTCATATTTTTCAAATAAGTGAAACAGCTGTTTATATGGTTCCTCATCCACATCCGGATTTGGCAAACGAAAACGACAGCTGCCCAAATAGCTTGCCGGTGTACGCTTTAACAGCTCAATATCCATCTTATCGCTAAGACACTCATTTAAATCAACGATCTGCTCCTGGAGCAGTCCCTGTATTCCATAGCGCATACCATATACATGCTCTGCGCCCATCGCCCTTGCTGTCTCATAAACACCTGCAAGGCTTGCATTAATTACTGCCGTCGGTCCACCTGACTGTCCAACTAATACATTCTTGATTGTCTCCATAAAACATACCTCCTCAACGAAAACAGTATACATTGTTTTTGGGATTTCATCAAGACTTTTTTGTTTGGTCGGTATACACCTAATCCTTCTTCAACGAAACACACATTTGCAAATTAATAAATTTGATGCTAATATAGCTGATATACACCTAACTTGATTGGGTTGATTGAAAAGGAGTCCCATTTTGAAACAAAAACATTCTAATCGTCTTTGTTCTGTTATTGTTAGCATAATAGTTATTCTTCTTATACTGATTGCTGTTTTTTTATTTTGGGTGAATAGCCGTCTATGTTTTGTCGATTACACACCATACAGCTATTCTGAATCTGGTGATGCAATCAAAAATCCATATGTTGGCTTGTACTCGATTAGCGGCTATCTGTTGGCAGAGGATGCCACTTTTTCACTGCCTGAGACAAACGCTGCAATTGATTCAGACAGTTCTGCTTTTGAACTATCACTGATTGAAATCAATCTGAAAAATTATGGAAATTGTGATCTTTCTGATAAGGCACTTAGCCAAATTGATTCTATTTTGTCTGCATGGACTAAGACAGGCAGTCAGCTAATTTTGCGCTTCTTATATGATTGGGATGGTCAAAATTTAGAAAGTGAACCAAATGAGTTGTCACAGATTTTAATACATATGGAACAGGTTGGACCAATCGTGAATAAATATGCCTCATCTGTCTACATTATGCAGGGAATTTTTGTCGGAAACTGGGGCGAGATGAATAATACAACACATATGGGAAATGGTGAGATGGAAACGCTAATTCAAAAGTTGGACAATGTTATTGATCCTTCTATTTTTCTTTCGGTTCGCACTCCTGCGCAGTGGAGAACCATTGTGGACGAGTATCGTGACACCAAAGTACCGCGTTGTTCACAGCCAAATCTTTTATCTTCCTTGGCTTTGCGTCTAGGTTTGTATAATGATGGAATGCTTGGCTCTGCAAATGATGCAGGCACTTACGGGGATAAGGCGGCCGCAGGTTGGGATGCAAATTATAACGATGCATGGACACGCGAAGATGAGCTTGCCTTTCAGAATGACCTCTGCCGTTATGTACCAAATGGCGGCGAGGTGATTATTGATAATGTATATAATGACTTTGATAACGCTGTAAAAGATCTTTCGCAAATGCATGTGTCTTATCTAAACAGTGAATATGATAGCACTGTACTGAATAAGTGGAAAGAAACTATAGTAAATGGAACTGACAATGTTTGGAATGGAATGAGTGGATATGACTATATTGAACGCCATCTAGGCTACCGATATGTCCTTGACAGTTCATCGTTAAAATTTCATCCGCTGTTTGATGATACCGGAATGCTGACAGTAACAATTCGAAATGTAGGCTTCTCGAATTGTTACCGTCCTATTGAGGCAAGCGTATATGTAGTTTCAGATCTAACTGGGGATTGTGTCGCTAAGGTACCTATTAATACTGATCCACGCCTATGGAACAGTGGGGAGTCTTCCTCATTTACAGTTCCAATTGATGTGCGAAGTCTGAATAATAGGGAAAATAATACTTATACGCTTTACTTAAAATGCAGTGATACCACCCTTAACCGCACAATACTATTTGCAAATACACAGTCTCTTACAGAATATGGATACGAGTTAGGGAGCATCGAAATATCGAGTGGATTTCAAAAGTAGGCACACAATGTATGTGGACTTTTAATTAATACTCATCTTTTTTATAGAGTGCATATCCATGACTCGGAACTCTTTGTTCAACTGGTGGCAGCTTCATATAGTCCCCATAGTATACTTTTAGGAAACTATCAATATCTTTTGGCGCCTTTACCTTGATGTCTTCAAACTGAATCATCTGACCTTCTCCAAACCAGCTTTTTTTGCACAGAACAGTCTTAATATCCCATACCATTTCTGCCACATACTCACTGCTGTCAAATTCATATTGATTTTTCAGATCTTCCATTTTGTTTAGGAAATAATCGCTTCCCTTAAATTTTGCATAACTTCGTCCAAAGTATTTAATCACAGAGCGATACCACTTATTATGCTTAGATGGTTCATAATGATCATCTATGCTCCACAGAATCATTTTCATTAAGTAGTCTCTCTTTTTATCAAGACTTCTCACCTCTGATTCTGTCATATGACCTGCTCCATCTAACGGATACACATCGATAAACATTCCAGAGTCATATTCCTGAACATTCTCGTAAACAGCCTTATATCGCAGATCATTAAACCGAGCAATATTATAAGGATATTTTTTTTCACTTTGTCTATTAATTAGCTTGAACGGATACAGTTCTCGTTCATGTTTCATACAATACTGGCAGAATACCTCATAGTCAGGGCGAAGCATTACAATATCCAAATCATCATCCCATGGAATAAAGCCCCCATGACGCACTGCACCGATTAAAGATCCGTATGCCAGATAATAGTTCACTCCAACTTTATCGCAAATATCTATTATTTTCTTTAATATGCCAAGTGTTCCCTCATGAATTTCCTGAATTGACAATTCTTTCATCAATTATTCCCTCGCTTACAAATTTTACGAATTATGAATGATTTATCTATTTTTTCGTTTATACCTCCATTGTATCGAACATATGAAAGTCCAATACCAACATACATATAAACTAGTGTTACAACCTCCATATCCTGAATATGATTGGAGAACAGCATTACTCCCATCAGATAAATCAATACTGCATAGCCAGCCACACAGATTCTTTTTCCCTTCTCATTTCCTGCTTTTCCATACATTACTGCATTACTATATAATTTTACAACAATCATTACTAAAGCAGTTACATAACTTATAACACCAATCCATCCAGTATCCAAAGCGAGTACAAAATATGAATTTTCTGCCCAGAAAACGAGTTCACTATCATATCCAATTGCCCCTACATGGCCAAATCCGATTCCCAATGGGCTTTTCAATACTTGTGCCAATGCAGTCTGCCATATTCCAGATCTTCCTGCCGCGGAGTCCTCTGTCATATTTAAAGTAGACTGGACCCACATCCATAGTTTATAAATAATTCCATCCTGTCCTTGAATAATACCCAAAATCAAAACGATCAACACAGCAAATCCAATTCCTGCAAGAATATATTTTTTATATGGAATATACTTCGAAATTAAAATAGCTACAATAACAAAAAACAATATGTTTGAGCGTGAAAACGTAAGAAGAAATGCAACTGCGATGCAAACGATCATAATTGCCTCATATTTCACATTAAAAATCGGGTTCCATACTAAAAAATAAAGTAATGATGCTCCCAATGCCAATGCACAAATATTTGAACTGCTCAGTGTAGCAACCACTCGCTGTATACCCAATCCACCAAAATAGAAAGAATTATACAGCATATCTCGTCCATATCCATGTGAGTACTCGACTGGATAGCCCAATTTTCTCAAGAAACCATCACCCAATACCTGTGCCTGAAAAACACCAAATATTGATAATGCAACAATCAAATATAAAATATATACAAGGAATCCTCGCTCTTCACCATTGAAATCAATTTGGCTAACAATAAACAGCACTGCCAACGGAATTGCATATCTTCTTGCCACCAATAATACAATACGCAAAGACTCGCCTTGTATCATACCAAAAAGTTCACAGAATACAAACACCAAGAAACATATCGTAATTGTTCCAAACTGCATTTTTTTTCTTCTGTCTCGTGCAATTTCAAATAATAACACAACTACAATAGCATCTCGTAAATATTTGACTAAAAAAAAGTCTTTCAATATGATTGTTCCAACCATATAGTTAATCAACTGAAGTGTTATTAATGCTTCTAATAATATTTTTCTTTCTTTTGTTAGCTTCATTTATCTCTCCCAGATTCCATCAGTTGTCTCAGCTTCTTGCATCCATCAATATTCCATTTATAATAAAATGACCTCTTTTTTCTTCCTGCTCCGTAGATTTTTCCTGTCGAAGATCCCTCTTTATGAAAGACTTCTGCACCATCAAAATACTTCATAACAAGGTGGTCTCTTTTTGTAATATACTTTAGGATATCCTCCTCCATATACATGAACGTTTTTGGATACAGTCCATCATAATTTTTCACATAGTTATTGGCCATAATTAAGCATGCACCATGCAATTGATAGTTATCCGATTTTACGTCAGCGCTATATTTCTTGGAAAAAATACTTTGAAAAAACTTATCCACCCCAAAATAACACATCATTCGCAGAACTTGGAGCTTAAAAATTCTTTTTTTAACTGACGCAAGATCCGGATGCACATATGGAACTGGATTCTGATTCTTATGATCAACCAACGAGATGATTCTTGGACCAGCAACATCTATGTGATTCTCTGTCATTTCCTTTTCAATCTGATCCATAAAATCTACTTGTTGAAAAATCAAATCGTTGTTTGCTAAAATTATAATATCCGAATGAAGTTCATACTTTGCATAGTGAAATCCTATATTATTTCCCTTTGCAAAGCCTAAATTTTCACCAGACTCAATAAAATGAATCTTATCATTCAAATACTCTTTTTCAATTGCTGCAGTCTTTTCTTTTATTGATCCATTGTCAACTACAACAACATTTATATTGTTCTTTGTGTCATCTAAATATTTCTTCAAAGAATCCAGACACTCCCTTGTATCCTTTATATTCTCATAATGCAAAACAACCACTGTGATATTCATATTACATTTCCCATTTCTAGTTTTCTTTACCGATGTTATAAATTCCATCCGTAACAATCAGTTTCAATCTGCTTCGACATTGCTTCAATCTGCATAATTGGCTGTTTTTGAACTATAATTTCATTCATCTTCTTTAAATCAGCCGTTGTAAGATTTATCAATGTGTCACACAGACGATCTGGTGTAAGATTGTCAACTACTATACCTGCACCATCTACGAGAATATCCTTTGCCCCAACTGTTCCACTAATTACAACGGGAACACCATAACTCAATGCTTCTAATACAGTAAACCCAAATGTTTCAAACCAGATACTTGGCGTTACCAAAACATCTGTTTGTTCAAATATCTTCGTTAATTCTTCATAAGCATATCGCGGATGTACTTCCATATACGGTGCCATTTCAATTGGCTGAAAATGTACATCAAGGCAGAAATTCTGCTGTTTCTCCCACAATTGGTCTAACGCTTCTTTTAATAAAAAGTAGCCTTTTGCTCCACTTTGTGGTCCTAAATAACGAATATGAAGCTGATCATTGGAAAATTTTTTGATCCGCCTGTTGTCTGTAATATCTGCATGTGTAATCGTTACAATGCAATTCTTTGGAAGATCAAATACCGCTTCATAAACACTTTTTGTCACACTACTATTATAGTGAATAATATCCATCAGTTTTAAGAGTGAATAATAGTAATTTCGCAACTTCTTATAATCCTCAGCGCTACCAACAGGTACCGCTGAATCATCCGCAGTTGCCTCACTTAAATATCCATCTCTATGCTTTTTTCTTAATTTTTTGACAATGAATGAATCTTTCAATCTGCGATACAGCGGTGATTGCAAAATCTGTATTTTCTTTAAACTTAGTGCCGTTGCATTGCACACACCACACTCTTCACAATTTTTTACATTGCTGCAAATTACACCATGACGGAACATTGTTACCTTCGGACAAACTGGAAAGAAATCATGCGCAGTAAATATAAGACGAATTCTCCTTCTCTTTGCTGCCTGTAAAAAGCTTTTATGAAGTCCCATCAATGTATGCACATGAATAACATCAGGCTGAACAGCATCTAAAAATTTATCATATGCAACTGTCCCTGCATTTGCTGTAAATGCAGAGAAATCTGCTATTCCTTCATCAAAGGAAACTGGTAATGGATTAATAACTTCAAAACTCTGAAGCCTTTGCTCTTTCAAGCAAACGTCCTCTTGTTTTTTTATTGCTATTTTTTTATTTAACATTCCCATCTGCCCAGGCCAAAGCATCGCAACACAATGTCCTTCCTTCGCCTGCTGTATCATCAAATCAACACACCATTTTGTCAATCCACCACTACGATATGGTGGAAATCCTAGTGCATAATGTAATATTCGCATTGTTTTATCTCTTCTTATCTGCTTCCATAAATACTTTTTCATACTGCCCACAGATTTTATCCCATGTATATTCCTGTGCAACTCGCTTCTTAGCCTTCTGCCCTAACTTTGTGATTTCATCTGCGTTCAACTCATCAGCCTGATCAATCAGTTTTGCCAAATCCCCATCATCGCGACTCCAATACAATGCACAGTCTTCAGCCACTTCCCTATTAAAAACAACATCTACAAGTAAGTTTAAATCAGTACTGCCTAGTGCCTCAATCAATGAGGGATTCGTACCACCTACTGTATGTCCATGGAAATATGCATACGCATTCTCTCGAATTTTCTTCAGCAATTCCTGATCATACACCGTTCCTACAAACTTGATTCGCTTATCGCTTTTAAAGTGTAGTTTTTCCTCTAATTGATTCAAAAATTTATCATTGACATTTGTTATAATTGCAAAATCTTTGCGACTATGACTCTTCATGAACTCTCGAATCATCACTTCAAAGGAATTCTCTGGTACAAAACGACCAACCACAAGATAGTAGTTCTTCGGAGTCAAATCCTTTTCCTTGTACCAATTTACCAGCTTTTTATCATCATTCGCTAACTTGCTGAGCGTTAAGTCTGCTCCATAAGCTATAAATGTAGTCTTTGGATTCTTACCCCTGATTCCCTTGCCATCATAACACTTATGAATATATTTTTCAATATTCACAGAATCGCAAATGGCCAAATCACAATACTTCACCATCATCTGTTCCGAAATTTTCCAATATTTCCGAACTGGTGCCGACCATTTTGCTCGCATCCATTCATGTCCATCTGGATTCAGATACACTGTACCACCCAATTTGTGTATCTTCCTATAATAATGACCTGCAAATGGTCCAATTCGACATGCCATTATATAAACAATCGGATGTGGAATATTGTTTTTTTGAATATGCTCACAGCACGCCTTTAATGCAGCTACATCATAATAAATTGCCTGCGCTGCTCCGATCTGCGGAACACTAATTTTAAAGCAATGGGCATTATGAAGTTCGAATTCATGATCATTAATCTCGGTCACGCCCTCAAACTTTGTTTCGTCCATAGCACCATCACCATTTGCCTTACAAGCAACATGATACTTAATATTCTGATTATCTCGATGGTGCTCTGTAAGTTTGTACACAAACGTTTCATACCCACCATATGCTCCTAGAGACTTTGCACCTACTAGGTACACATGCTGTACTTCTTTTTTTGGTTGCATTTTTTCTATCCATCCTCAAATTTTTCTATCTTTTTCTCAACACTTAACTAGCCTACCTAAACAAAATTTTTATCTAGCAATATTCTATTTTATTATCTTACATTAACAATCCAATGTCAAGACCTTTTTCCTATACTAACATTAAACCCGAAATCAGCCAAAGCGCCTTTTTTCAGCCAGACTAGCACAACCACTACAACAGCTGCTGCAAAGGAATATCTCACAATATAATTATTTTGATAATATAATGAAATAATGCCAATCACAGAGACACCGGCAACTGTTGCCAGTAATACCTTTATTGAAAATATGTTTTGTCCAATAATTCGATGAGCAATAATACAATGAAAAATAAAATATACCATATAGCTACCCAGTGTTGTATATGCTGCTGCTAAATATCCGTATTGAGGAATAAATATTGCATTTGTAGCAACATTAAGTACGGCTGCAATAACGGTTCCGACTGCAATAAAGGAAGTCTTTCCATAATAATACTCAACGGTTGAAGGAATATTATAAGCCATCGCAAAAAATCCAGCACCAAGAATCGGCGTAACTGCCGGAATCGCATCTACATATTTCTGAGAACCCAGGATCCTTACCAACTCTGGTGCAATCAACATTGTTCCAGAACATACAACTGCTAGCAACACAATATATATCGTGCTTCGTTTTCTTACAATGTCATATCTCTTCTCTGCAAATTGCTCGTATGCCCATGGCTCATATACGGTACTAATAGAGTCTCCTGCTACTAAAATAATGGAATAGATCGTATACGCAAAGCTATACAAACCTGCCGCCATACTGCCAATGTAGTTTGTAATCATTACTCGGTCAAAGGATGACAATATAATCTGGCCAACGCCATGAGGAATAATCGGAAGACTAATTTTTAATGCAAACTTCCAATATTCTTTGTTTCTTTTTGGTCTCGCCTTTGAATACAGACTGTAAAGAATCCAAACAGCCAAGATAGACATCGGAATAACAGATCCGCAAATTCTTCCAAGATATTTCTGATCCTTAAACACTGTCAGCATTAATATTATTGACATTGCAACACTGCTTAATGCATTAAAATAAGACATCTTCATATAACTTTTTGAGTTATATTCAAGAACTAATCTTGACTGGTAAACATATAGCAGACTTGAACATAAACACAATATGATCAGTAAGTTATATTCTACTCTTCCAATTGAAAGAAATTTGTTAATCACTGGAAGAAACAGATTTCCCATGATCAATGCGATACAGGAAATTACAAGTGGAAATATCGTGATTGATGAGGTAAAGCTATCAAGCCTTTCATCACCATACTTATACTTTGCATTTTTAATACTGCTGTGCAGCGCTAGTCCAATAAAAAGATATAACATTCCCTCATAAGACAAAAATGTATTATAAATACCATAGTCAGACACCGCCATCAGTCTGGAAAAAATGGGAACGGTAATAAATCCGAGGCCCTTCAGGAAATAATTGCCTATTGTATAGCCAATTCCTGCTTTCAGCACCTTATTCTTTTTTAATTCTTTTGTTACTTTTTGAAACATATTTTCTCCTTTTTCTAGCTTTCTTACCTCCTTAAATAATTGCCTTCCTATACTATCATAAAAGAGTGCGATTGTATAGTTCTGAAATGCTCAACTAACTAACTTTTTGCAATACTTTTCTTTCAAAATCGACTCAAATTTATTTAAAAACCACTTCACACATACTGAGAATACAACTGAACCACATACCACTGCGACAGATGTGAAAATGTATGATAACAGTTCATTCTCAAATACATGAATCAAATGCAATTTTTCTAGTACACGATAAATTACCATATGGCACAGGTAAATCTCGAAGCTGATTCCTCCCAGAAACTTTGCGACCGGATTAATCAGGATTCCCTTCTTTTTACATCCAATCGTATAGGACAGCGCCACTACACAAAGACTTAAGACCATAATTGTACCGTTTCCCACAATACAATAAACAATGCAGCCTCCCAACAAGACCAGACCAACCACAATTTTATATTTTGCAGTAAACGCAGCAATCTCTTGTCGATAAAGGAAAATCAGGCCACCAGCAATAAAGTAAATCGCGTCATAGACAATATTTCTTCTTCCAGCATCAAAGTAAGCACCACTCACATAATTAAACACAAGTGCTATGATCGCTACACCCCATGCCCTTTTCTTATTTCCAAGTAAAAAGCAGAAAAACGGAAACAGCATATAGAATACAAAAATCACTGCCAACGTCCAACTCACACCAATCACCGAAATATCTGCATTTGGCAAAAGCCCCTGACACAACGTCAAATTGGCAAATACCTCAATCAGTGACTCTTTGCTTGGGGAAACTGCAAAATCCAATAGACAAAGTAACGCAAAGTATGGCCAAATTTTGCTATATCTCTTTTTATAAAAATCCTCTATACTAATTTTTTGATCAATGATTTTCTGATAATAGCCACAGCACATACCAAAACCACTAATCACTAAGAAAAGGAGAACAAGATCTGGAAACGATGGTATCAGCTGTTCAAACACAAAGCCTTGTAATCCATATTCGCCATTTGCAAGAACATGCATAATTGCAATTCCAATAATAGCATATGCCTTCAATCCATCAATTCCTTCATATCTTTCCTTCTGCATGTAAACCTCCTGATTTTTATTTTTCTTTGCCCCATCAGAACTTCCCCCATTACTCAATGATGACCTCCTGCGACAACTGAAACCTATTTCCATTGATATCAGTAACGGTCGCTGTCACAACTACTGTTCCTACATCCCAAAAGCTCATTTCTGTCTCAGAATCTGTATATGATATGCCATCCTCCCAATATATTTTGGGTAACATATAACTACTTCCAACAATTCTAGCAATATAACCCTTAGGGTCATTCTGCTCAATTTGATATGATACGTCATAAGTAGCTTGTTCTGGATCGGTCTGAATTGATGCCATATATCTTCCTTTTTTAATTTTCAATGAGCCATCTGCCTCACTCTGACCGCCAATCAATAGTGTTGCGGACTTTACATGTCCAACAGCGACTTCTGTAACCCGGATAAAACAAGTTGCAGTGCGTCTTGAAGATGTTGCTGTAATAGTAGCAGTTCCAATTTCCAAGGCTGTCGCATAGCCATTTTCATCAATTGACACAACATCTGGATCACTGCTCTCCCAAGTAACCTCTTTTCCCTCTACTGGATTTGCTGGTGTAAAGCTAACATTATATTGATACGTATCACCAGGAGCCATCGACAATCTTCCTTTTATAGAGATAATATCTATATGAGGTCTGTCATCTGCTGGCTGCCAATACTCATCCTCAATAATCCATTCATTTGAGTCCTTCTCAAAATTAAATGGTGTTGTCCAATGACCAATCGCGCCATATTCATATCCTTCATCTGAGACAAGGATTGGTTCAACATTTACGCCATCCGCGCTTTGATGGCCACAACCCCAGCACTTCCAGTAACCTTTATAGGCAATTTCATCTGAATTTGCCCAAAAAGTAGGTCTTTTATAAGTCCAGTTGTGACGATGCTGCAGCTTTCCACAGTTTGCGCAAACATAATAGGATGGAAACAGATAAAATATATGTGTATGGAACGACATATGACAGTCATAGTAATCATCATAATCAGTAATGTCCTTATAACACCAGTTACATGCATACCCATACTTCGTTTGGCTTAGTGTATAATTTTGCCAATCATGTTCTGTTTCCGTCTTGATCCAAAGACCAGAAGCATCTACATAGTAACTGCCAATCCACTTATCAGTTGCCATTGTTCCATCCACCTGTACATAATAACTGCCAATCCATTTAGTGGTTGCCATCACACCGGAATCTTCTAAATAATACCAAGCTCCACCAATCTCCTTCCAGCCTGTTGCCATCGCACCGGAATCTTCTAAATAATACCAAGCTCCACCAATCTCCTTCCAACCTGTTGCCATCGCACCATTTTCATCAAGCCAGTACCAGGCTCCACCAATCTCCTTCCAACCTGTTGCCATCGCACCGTTTTCATCAAGCCAGTACCAGGCTCCACCAATTTCCTTCCAGCCTGTTGCCATCGCACCGTTTTCATCAAGCCAGTACCAAGCTCCACGGATTTCCTTCCAGCCTGTTGCCATGTAACCATTGTCATCAAACCAATACCAGGCTCCATTCACTTCCCTCCATTGGTTGACTGGATACGAATTATCATTATCCTGCCACCACCAGCCAACATAATCCTGTACCCAGCTAGCGGCATTTGCTGACTGCGCAGCCATCATTGTCGCCATTATTACTGCCAGAATTTGCCTTCCTTTTTTCTTTTGCATTTTCTTTCCTCCCTTTTCAATTTTTACGTCCTATTTTTGACAAGGTTATCATATCATACTTTGAGTTTCCTGTCATTGAATTTTATTTTTTATACACAATCCACTTGTTCTTGTTTTTTTCCATTTTTAAGAAAAGATTTGTATGACTATTTATGTACTGCAATGTAACAAATAGAGCGATTCCGTTAACAAGAACAAACGTATTGTGAAATGTCTGCGAATACATGATATCATCACCTTGGGAAGTTTTTGCTTTGAAATACGTTAAATAACAGGAAAATAAAATCACACCTATATTGATTCCCCAGAGAAAAAGAACCTTTCTCTTATTCCAAAATTCTTTCACCCGATGTTCAAAAAAATAACCAGCCAATGGAAAAATAAAGATATTATAGCTAATCCAATGTAATACCGCATTTCCATTTATACGTCCCTTCTCCCATCTTATTCTCCTTTTGAGTGTTTCTGCCAGATCAAGTGAACATACCACCTTCCTGACAATAATTTTCAGTGTTTGTTGACAAATTCACTTTAAATAATTGTACTACAACTCATCAATATTTACCATAACAATATTTTCTTTTTCAATCTTGCAAAACCTGATCAAGATCAATGTTCGCTGCGACAATTTTGTTACTTTCGATACCTGTGCAATACTGATAATTTTCCGTTAAATAGTTTACAATCTCTATCTCAGAGTCAATTGTTCCCATTTCAAACGGAATCCCTTCTTTCTTTAATTTACTTAACACCTCGTCTGTCAGCATTGCCGTATCGTATGTGAAGAAAAAGACCTTATTATTTTCCCTCTTTAAACTTAAAAGTTCTTCTATCTCTGAATCTCTTATCATTCGAGGCATTGTTGAAACTCTGGCTGTATCATCTGCTTCTACCACAGCTGAACATTCATCATACTTAGTACCCGCCCACGATAGTTTCAAATCATATTGTTTCGTCAATTCTACAGCCTGTTTAATTTCTTCTTTGCTCCCCGCTTTAATTTCAATATACAATTCCAGATTCAATTGCTGAGCAAGTTCCAACATTTCTTCTAATTTTAAAAGATGTGTTCCTTCGTATGATTTTCCCTTATATATACCAAAATCATATTGAATTGTGTCCTCATATGTCAGATCACTTATTCTGATCTTCTCTTCTAATTCCTGTCCACTCTGATCTCTGGCAATTCGATTGATATACTCATCATGAAAACATACTGGAACATGATCCTTCGTAAAACATAAATCACACAACACGATTGTAAAACCTTTTTCAGCTGCCAAGCGATACGCTTCTTTACTTTGCTCTGGTGGTGTCTTTTCATTGCTCGTATCATACCCAAGTCTACAAATACTCCTGATTTGTGAAAAATTCATAGTTTGAACAATACCATTATACTGATAGATCCAAACATTGCCATTCTTTTTCCATTCTCCATGCATTAACCAATATGATGCTTCAAATCTTGGATTCCAGTTTCCATATTGTGACACAAAAAAACGATCCACATATTGATTTCGAACCATTTTCCCATCTTCGCCAATATAATAATACTGCTCGACCCATTCATTTTGAACTGAATTCCCACTTTCATCATAATAATACCAGTCAGAACCCTGCTGCTGCCACCCCGTCTCACTTTCTATTGTTTGGATTTCTTCATTATATAAAAGACTATTTTTCTGTAACTCAATATTCTTAACAACCAACGTCCATAACACTCCTACAAGCACTATTGTTGCTGATAGAAAACATCCCACTGTAACTTTTCGAATTTGCATCTTTCCCTCCAAATTTTTCATAAAAAAGAAGAACCCTTCAATTTGAAATTACACTTTGCAACTCACGTAAACTGTAACAACTTGACTGGTTCTTCCTACACATGCTTATTTTGCTTCTTTGAAATTCATCGTTTGCTCCACACATCTCATAGAATCCAAAATATGGTGTTCTGGTCCATGCATACATATATATTCCTTCGATATCATATCTTCAAATATTTTAACAGGATTCTTTCCCTGTTCCATTTTAATATCATGAATTATATTTTTACTTCTCTCTTCAATTGTCATATCTGAATTTCTCTTTTGATTTATTTGCAATTTTTGTAAGTATAAACACTACTGACACTTCGGTTAATACTCCCACTGTTATCGCTAATGCTGCAAGACTTCTGTCTCTTTACAACCTTCACAAGTAAGGTTTTCTATAAACTTTTTATAGTATGTCAATATTTCACAGTTCAAATAATAACATGCTATCTATCAAAACAAATACATGTTTCTGAACAAATTTCAGCAATATCCTCTCAGGCTTACAATTCTAACTTTTGTAAATTAAGAGAGCCACCTTTCAGCAGCTCTCTTCTGTGATGTAACGTACCTACATCCTTAGATCCGATATTTCTGGCACAAGTGGATGATCTAGCACACAATGACCTTTTCTGGCTAAGCCAAGGGGACAGTAATTAAGCCGGGTGCACAATAAAACAGCCACCACACCTGTCCCCACTGGCTTTATCTATTTTCAGCGTTTCCATTGTTAATGTAGTGCATGTAATAAGAAACATTATTATTGCCGAAAGCTGCTCTCAAATCTGCGTAACGATTCTTGTATGCAGTCACGTTGAATGATGCCTTTGCCTGGCGTCCCTCGCGCATTCCATTTTCTACAAAGTGCTTCAGATATTTCTTGGGATCATCGCCAAAGGCAACTCGTAAGTCTGCATAGTTCTTTTTATAATACTCATAATCGTACACTAGCGAGTAATCTATGCCATTGTAAATAGCTGTGTCAGAGGCAGTATTGCCGCTGCCTCCAGTAGAAGTGTTGTTTCCAGCATTGCTGCTACTGTTGTTTCCAGTCACTTCAGAAGCAGCATTTCGATGCTCAGCTTTTCCATGCTCCATATAATGTGTATAATACAAAGTGGTATTGTTACCAAATGCTGCCTGCAGATCCTTGTAATTGTTCTTATAGATCTTTACATCGAAGTCCCCACATGCCTGACGTCCTTCTGCCATTCCATTCTGTAGAAAATGTTGGAAATACTTAGCGGAGTCATCGCCAAAGGCTGCTCGTAAATCTGCATATGCATTTCGATAGTAGATATAGTCATATACAGCGGAGTACTTCTTTTCTTCGGCAGATGCTACATAATTATTATTGGTATCATCCTTCTTATCGTCAGAGGTGTTATCCTGATTGCTTTGAATAACCTCCTGTCCATCACGACCCTCTTTTAAACCATATTCCAGATAGTGAGCTACATATGCACCATTGTTATTGCCAAAAGCCTTTCTCAGATCTGGATAATTGCCCTTATAAATGTCGATGCTGAAATCATCACATCCTTGTCTGCCTTCTTTGATACCAAATGTAATAAAGTGATTCAGTGCAGCAGAGTAATCGTTGCCAAAAGCCGCTTTTAAATCCGGATACTTGTTTAGATAATATTCTGCATCAAATACCGGCGCATAATCCACACCATTGTATATGGCAGATGGACGATCACTTGGGAAGGCTCCGGTTGTTGATCCATCCCATCCAGCTGCTTTTCCTTTAAGAAGATAATGTTCATAGTAAGCATCCAGATCGTCCCCATATTTTCTGCTTAGCTTTGGATAGCGCTTACGGTATGCAGTAACGTCAAAATCATCGAAGAACCCATCCTCAATTTCAACTCCACATCCAATGATTAAACGATATTCACGTGTGGACCCATCTTCTGCGCTTACAGTTATCGTGGTTGCTTCTACCTTATGCGATAAATCACCAATATTGTTGAATGCTACATTTGAAGTATCAGCTGCTGCTTTTACCTGAACATTCGCATAAATAGTATTCTTACCAACGTTATAATAGAAGTCCATCTGATCCTTATCAAAGGTTTTAATTACTTCTTGGTCATTTACTGTTATTGAGTTTAGGCAGGTGTTTTGATTTTTATGTTCCGCTGGCCTTGGTGAAGATTCTGGACGTTCCTCATAAACTGGAATCAGAAATACGAAATTATTATCCATCTGACCAGTTGTACTATAGGAACGTCGCACCTGATTTCCTTCAGAATATGGAGCCATAATATTGGTCATGTACTGATGCCAGTATTTACCATTGAACTGTCCGTCATAATCAAACTTCTGCGCATAAAGTGTATTCTGGTTGCGAAGAATATACTGATTAGCGAATTTTAAGGAGCCACCAATCAATGCTTTTGATGGTGTATCCCAGGCACCTGTAGATACAGAACCGTCAGGAAGCATCATAGTGGAACCAGTCTGAGCTTCTTTTAAACCGTTTTGCAAAATTTCATCTCTAGTGGAACCGGTTGCCTGAATATTGAAATAGTTATACAGACCTTCATAGCCGGCATAAGTACCTGAAATCATGGCTGAGTTGCCTGATCCCTGCTCTTGTCTAACGCGGCTGGCAAGAGCAACCGGATTAATATTATACTTCTCTCCAACCCAGCAGAACAACCATGAATATGTATAATCAGTTCCTGGAACAGTTGCGTTTGACATAAAGCAATTTGTAAGCGCAGCTTCTACGGCAGACTGGCTCTGATAGGACTCATAGGACAAAGACTCAAACATGAAAATATCATTCTCATTTAAGAAGTTTCTTGGATCCATATAGTAACGTACTGTTTCCTCAGATGCACCAGCCCAGTTTGGTTCCCACTGTTTCCATGTATTAGTACGGAAATCATAATCTCGATCTAAAAGTGAACGATATCCCTCGTTATAATACATGCTCACAAGAGCTCGTGCAGGTGCCCCCATCTGTTGGTTAATTGCATAGGAGAAAGGGTCGCCAACGTAAACTGGCTTAAAGATCCAGTTAGGATGTGCCTTATGAAGTGCGTTCAGTGCAGACTGATAATCGGCAGGGAAACTTTGAGATTCATCCGTATCGAGCAACATCATTCCACTTTCATCCAACTGCAGATAATCTATACGGATATAACCTTCACTACTATAATCATTGACATCAAACATGATTCTGGCCCATACTGGCTTATCATTAAACAGGACAACACTTGTTACGTAAACTGAATATCCGGCCGGAAGTGAAGTGAATGCAGCTGCGTCCTCTTTCCAACTGGTATAGATCTGAGCATCTGCGTTCAAGTATGCCTTTGAATAATAGGTTTCCTCAACACCTTCGCCAAGAACTTCTTCGGTACTCTCCTCTTCACTGCTTTCTTCTTCAGTGATTTCCTCAGATGTTTTCTCTGCCGAGGTATCTTCCGTACTATCTTCTACTGATGAGGTCTGAGTGGATTCCTCAATGTTTTCAGTGGTCTGAATTTCACTTGTAGCAGGACTCTCAATCACCTCTGATGAAGATGTCTCCTGTGAATTTTGAGATTCAGATTCTTGTGGCTGCGTTGTCGCTTCTCCTGGTGCAGTGGATGGCAGAGTTTCCTGTGTCTCTGTTAGTACAGCTTCTGCTGTAGTTGAGGTTTCTGGAACAGTTGTCACTTCAAGCGTGGTGCTTTCTTCTGAAGCAGAGTATGTTGTTTCTTCTGCAAATACTGGCATTACACAGGTCTGCATAAGACCAACAGAAAGTAGATATATAGTTCCTTTTTTTAACATATGTCTTTTCATTAAGATATTACCAAGAAAAACTAGCAACCACAATCAAGCGAAAAAACATTTTTTCTGTGGTTTCATTATTTTTTGGCGTCTCCTTTCCTTTAAACAAGTTTTTTGTGGCTGTTTAAGAACCCAATTAACAGCATACCTCTTGTGAAGAATAAATCTCTCCATCAATATCTTACCATCAAAACGCGCTTATTTCAAGCGATCATGCTCTTCTAGGAAAAAATAAGCAACCCATCAACACCTCGGAATGATCACCCGTAAATTTTTTCATTAAGTATGAGCAAGGCTGGCTGTCCTTACGATAATGCTCCGATGGAAAGGTTTTATAAT
>OGOW01000094.1_pt1 | contig 109774 bp, 82 predicted proteins | sample 1552781 | NCBI WGS metagenome assembly OGOW01 (sample SAMEA2580145, study PRJEB22360) | human gut metagenome | biome: human gut; feature: human-associated habitat; material: faeces | place: Denmark | collected 2008/2010
ATTGTTCAATTTGCATATACAATAAAGATAAATTATGAGTTTCGCAATTAACTAAAAATTTACAGTAGGAAGAGGAGAGAAGCATTATGTATGTTGAATTAAAAAATATAAATAAGAATTATGGTGACTACAAAGCCTCTGATGATGTAAATTTCGGAATAGAGAGAGGAAAGCTGGTTGCACTGTTAGGACCGAGCGGAAGCGGAAAAACAACGATTCTGCGAATGTTGGCAGGACTGGAATATCCGGACAGCGGAGATATCTATATCGATGGAAAAAGAATGAATCAGGTACCGGCATCAAAGCGTGGAATCGGATTTGTATTTCAGAATTACGCATTGTTCCGTTATATGACGGTATTTGATAATATTGCTTTCGGACTGGAGATTCAGAAAATGCCGAAAGCACAGATAAAAGAAAGAGTCATGGAACTGGTAAAACTCGTAGGGCTGGAAGGACTTGAAAAGAGATATCCCAATCAGCTTTCCGGAGGACAGAGGCAGAGAGTTGCATTCGCAAGGGCATTAGCACCGAATCCGGGTGTACTGCTTCTTGACGAACCATTTGCGGCACTGGATGCAAAGGTAAGGGGCGAGATAAGAAGCTGGCTGAAGGATATGATACATAAAGTCGGAATTACCAGTATCTTTGTTACCCATGACCAGGATGAAGCGGTAGAAGTGGCGGACGAAATCATCGTGACAAACCGCGGAAAGATAGAACAGATTGGTTCACCGATCGAGATTTACAAGAATCCAAAGACACAGTTTGTAGCGACTTTCATCGGAGATTCCGCAAAAGTAGAGGATTATCATAAACTGAGAGGATTTACGAAAGGTGACTACGAAGGTGCGATTATCCGCCCGGAATTTGTAGAGGCATTTAAGAGTGATAATGAAAAATTCCAGAATGTCATCAAATATTCGGAGCAGGGAATCATAGAGAAAATTGCATTCCGCGGAAACTGCCTGCAGCTCACACTGAATGTAAAAGGAATCCGTCTGACAACGGATCGTTCCTTGGAACGGCGGCCGGTTGAAATCGGCGAAAAAATGTGTGTTGTGGTATACCGGTTATATGCATACGACAGCAGTGGAAATTCCTATTTACTGGAAAATGAGGAGCTTCGCGGAAAAGAAGTGATTACATTATAGAAAGGAACCGGAGAGATGAAAGAAAAATTACAGCGAAAGCAGATACATACGGATGTACTGATTGTAGGCGGCGGAACGGCAGGATGTTATGCGGCACTTACACTCAGCCGGAAGTCCGGACTTTCCGTTCTGATAGCGGAAAAGGCAAATATTAAGCGGAGCGGATGCCTTGCGGCAGGTGTCAATGCCATAAATGCTTATATTGTCAAAGGTCGTAAGCCACAGGATTATGTGGACTATGCGACAAACGATGCAAACGGCATTGTAAGAAAGGATTTGCTCTTAACGGCGGCAGAACATTTTAATGAAGTAACCGCAGAGATGGAGAAGCTGGGACTTGTAATCCTGAAAGATGAAAATGGGGATTATGTTGCCAGGGGAAACCGGAATATCAAAATCAATGGAGAGAATTTTAAACCGATTCTTGCAGATGCAGTAAATCAGGCAGAACGCATAGATGTATTAAACAATGTAAATATTACGGATTTGTTAATGGATGATGACAGAGTATATGGAGCGGTCGGATTTTCCATCAAAGAAAATACGGCATATGAAATCCATGCGGGAGCAGTCCTGATCGCAACGGGCGGGGCAGCCGGTCTGTACAAACCGAATAATCCGGGATTTTCCAGACATAAGATGTGGTATCCGCCATTCAACACCGGTGCCGGATATGCGATGGGAATCCGGGCAGGTGCAGAAATGACCTCATTCGAGATGCGTTTTATTGCTTTGCGATGCAAGGATACGATAGCACCGACCGGAACGATAGCACAGGGTGTCCGGGCAAAACAGGTAAATGCAAGGGGATTTGTCTATGAAGATAAATATGGACTGACCACCAGTGAAAGAGTCTATGGAACGGTAAAAGAAAATCAGCTTGGAAATGGTCCGTGTTATCTGAAAACGACCGGAATTACGAAAGAACAGGACGAAGATCTGCTGAAAGCATATCTGAACATGGCACCCAGCCAGACGCTCAAATGGATCGAGTGCGGAAAGAATCCGAGTGAGCAGGATGTGGAAATCCAGGGAACAGAGCCTTATATCGTCGGCGGACATACGGCGAGCGGCTACTGGGTCAATACGAACAGGGAAACCACCATTCACGGACTGTATGCAGCGGGAGATGTGGCAGGCGGATGTCCGCAGAAATATGTAACCGGAGCATTGGCAGAGGGTGAAATCGCAGCACTTGATATTGCAGACAAATACAAGGCAGGAGCTGCACCGGAAAAAGAGCTTTCCGGACAGGCTCAGAAAATCATAGAAGAATATGAGCAGATTCTGGAACGTGAAAATGCCCCATTTACGATCGAAGAGCTTGAAGAAGCGATGCAGAAGGTAATGGATGAATATGCCGGCGGAATCTCAGTGAACTACCAGTTCAATGAGAAACAGCTGGATCTGGCGGATGAAAAGATAGATAAGCTTATCGTTCTGGCAGAACAGGCAGCAGCGGAAAATATGCATGAACTGATGTTTGCCTATGAACTTAAGGAACGTCTGGTAGTCTGTAAGTCCCTCATTGCCCATCTGAAATACAGAAAAGAAACAAGATGGCATTCCTTCAATGAAAACCTTGATTATCCAAATCAGGATGAGGCATATTTTAAATATGTCAATTCAAAGATGGAAAACGGACAGATTCGGATGATTCTGAGAGATATTGTAAAGGAGAACACATATGAGCATACGAATTAACCAGAGCGGGTGTGTGGGTTGCGGAAAATGTACCCAGGTCTGTCCAGGAACATTGATTGATGTGGTAAACCATTGTGCAGTCATGCAATATCCGAGGGACTGCTGGGGATGTGTTTCCTGCGTGAAGGAATGTCCTGCCGGAGCAATTGAATTCTATCTGGGAGCAGATATCGGAGGAAATGGAAGTGTCATGAATGTCACCACAGAGGGCGATATCCTTCACTGGAATATCGTATCCGCAGGAGGACAGCAGACGACCATCGATGTGGACAGAAGAAATTCCAATAAATATTAAGGTAGAAAGTCAATTAAGGATAGATGATAAGAGAAAAGGAGAGAAGACTATGAGTGAATTATCACATTTAGATGAACTGGAAGCGGAAGCAATCTACATTATCAGAGAGGTTGCAGCAGAATGTGAAAAACCGGTTATGCTGTATTCCATCGGAAAAGACAGCTCAGTAATGCTTCATCTTGCCATGAAAGCATTTTATCCGGAGAAGCCGCCGTTCCCATTCCTTCATGTAAATACAACATGGAAGTTTAAGGAAATGATAGAATTTCGTGATAAGACGGCAAGAGATCTCGGTATCGAAATGCGGGAATACATTAACCAGGAAGGTGTTGAGAAGGGCATCAATCCATTTGACCATGGTGCATCTTATACGGATATCATGAAAACGCAGGCATTAAAGCAGGCATTGAACAAATATGGATTCACGGCAGCTTTTGGTGGCGGCAGAAGAGATGAAGAAAAGAGCCGTGCAAAAGAAAGAATCTTCTCTTTCCGGAATGCGTCCCACGCATGGGATCCGAAGAACCAGAGACCGGAAATGTGGAAATTATATAACACAGAAATTAACAAAGGCGAGAGTATCCGTGTATTCCCGATTTCAAACTGGACGGAGAAGGATATCTGGCAGTACATAAAGAGAGAAAATATTCCGATCGTTCCATTGTATTTTGCAGCAGAAAGACCGGTTGTATACCGTGACGGAAATATCATCATGGTAGATGATGACAGAATGCGTCTGAATCCGGGTGAAAAACCTGAGAGGAAGATGGTGCGTTTCCGTACACTCGGATGTTATCCGTTATCCGGTGGTGTAGAATCTACAGCGACAACACTGGATGAAATTATAGAAGAAACATTAAGTTCTGTAGAATCGGAAAGAACCAGCAGAGTCATTGATAAAGATGGCGGTGCTGCAAGCATGGAAAAGAGAAAAAGGGAGGGATACTTCTAAGATGAGCGGATTATTAAAATTTATTACATGCGGAAGCGTGGATGATGGAAAATCAACATTAATCGGACATATTCTTTATGATTCCAAATTATTATATGCAGATCAGGAGAAAGCCCTGATTCTGGACAGTAAGGTAGGCTCCAGAGGCGGAGAAATCGACTATTCACTTCTTCTTGACGGACTGATGGCAGAACGTGAACAGGGTATCACAATCGACGTTGCATACCGTTATTTCACAACGGATCACAGAAGCTTCATCGTGGCAGATACACCGGGACACGAAGAATATACCAGAAACATGGCAGTAGGTGCATCTTTTGCCCAGCTTGCCATTGTTATGGTAGATGCAAAGCAGGGTGTGCTTGTACAGACAAGAAGACACTCCAGAATCTGCTCACTGATGGGTATCCGCCACTTTGTATTCGCCGTAAATAAGATGGATCTGGTTGGTTACAGTGAAGAAAGATTTAAAGAAATTGAAAAAGATATCCGTGAACTTGCAAAGAGCCTGGATTTATATGATGTAGTCATCATTCCGGTAAGTGCAACGGAAGGCGATAATGTAACCAAGAGATCCGAAAATATGCCATGGTATACAGGTCCGGTATTATTAAGCCATCTGGAAAATGTAGATGTATCAGAAACGGAAGAAGATTCCGTATTCTATATGCCGGTACAGCGTGTGTGCCGTCCGAATCATGAATTCCGTGGATTCCAGGGACAGATTGAGAGTGGTCATGTTCATACAGGACAGACCATCACAACACTGCCGAGCAATGAAACAGCTACGGTAAAGGCAATTCTGGTAGGTGATAAAGAGGCAGGGGAAGCTGGTGCAGGACGTGCGGTAACCATCCAGCTGGACAAAGAAGTGGATGTCAGCAGAGGATGTGTCCTTACCGATGACAAAGACCTCCCGACCGCAAAAAATGTTACTGTGACATTGCTCTGGATGGATGATGATAAACTTGCCATTGGAAAAGAATATCTTGTAAAACTCGGAACAAAGCGTATACCGGGAGTTGTAAAGAATATATCCTATAAAATCGATGTAAATACCGGAGAACATATTGATGCCGAGTACATTGAAAAAAATGAAATTGCAGTATGCCAGGTAGAATTTTCGGAAAAAATAGTAGTAGATGAATTTAAGAAGAATAAGACACTGGGCGAGCTGATTCTGATTGACCGTATCAGCCATATGACGTCTGCCTGCGGTGTTGTGGAAAGTGTCGATAGCTCGGATGAAAAACCATACTTTGAAAAAGACAATATCCGTACTGGAGGATATATTTTCGAGGAATTCTATTTCAACCTTGAAAATGCATTCTTATCAAAGGTAAATACAAATGATAAGACATATCATGTGGGAGACCAGGTTCCGGTAGAGGGAGACAGCTTCAAATATCCGGATTATTTCGATATTATAGCAGTTGACAATGATGCAGCAGTATTAATCAGGGACCGCAAGGTGCAGGATATCATACCATTAAAGGATTATCAGTACATGGGACTTCCGGTACTGGATGAACGCGGATTCGCATTGAAGATTAGAGGTGCGGCAGATCTGGACAATTTCCTGTATGAGTATAAGAATCTGGTAAAAGAAAAACGTCTGGAATTCCATAATAAATGGTCCAAGTTTGAGACTTACAGAAGAATTGTCTGCACAGACAACTTCTGGATGATTTAAAGTATCAAAGTACTTCGGGTACAGTTATGAAGAGAGGAAGGTATAAAAAATGAAAATTTCAACAAAAGGAAGATATGCGCTTATGCTTATGCTGGATCTTGCAACATATAATACAGGAGAACCTGTGCGGTTAAAAGATGTGGCGGCAAGACAGCAGATATCCGAAAAATACCTTGAGCAAATTATAGCTGTACTCAATAAGGCAGGATTTGTGAAGAGTATACGCGGACCGCAGGGAGGATATATGTTAAAACAGGCTCCGGAACAGTATACCGTCGGAATGATTCTGCGGCAGACTGAGGGAAGCCTTACTTCCTTTAATTATGATGATGCGGATATAAGGGAACGCGAGTCCGCAGTATCCAGAGTCTGGGAACAGATCGATTCTGCGGTCAGCAGGATTGTGGACAATATTACACTGAGGGATCTGGTTGACTGGCAGAGCGAACAGATCAGCCAATATGTAATATGATGACAGGGTCACAAATACTGCTCATGTTTGAAGAATTGCGGAAGCAGTATGCCGCGAAGCAATTCGTGGGCAGCAGAGATAGGTCAGAAATTATAAACAGCAGCCGGTTTTTCATGGAGAAACTTCATGAAAACCGGTTTTTTGCTTTGATATGATAAAACAATTAAAAATAAACACAATGTCTTTACAAATATGAAATAATATAGTAATATATTTAAAGCACTCAGGCGTGTACAAATTGCAATTACTTATGAAGATTACGAAAGAAGGAGGATGGAAATTATAGAACCAAATCATTCAAAGGTACATTTTTGCAGTCAGGAGGAAGTCGTTCAGCGGATGAAAGAAAATGGCTGCTATGAAAAGTTTGAGGAACTGAGCCGTCAGGGCAGGAGAGAACTGATCGATTTTTGTACGGGGAAAACATTATTGCCGCTGACATACGACAAAATATTCAAAAAAGTATTTAATTGTGAAAAACATCCGGAACGTCTGGAACATTTCTTATCATCTATTCTTGGATTCGAGGTTAAAATCTTAACAATACTTCCAACAGAAAGTGAACAAATGAATAAAGAGGGCAGCATATTAATTATGGATATACTGGTAAAATCGACAGATGGAAAACTATTGAATGTGGAAATGCAGCGACTGCCTTATTCATTTAATGGAAAAAGAGTTTCCTGCTATATGGCAGATCTGGTTATGCGTCAGTATAATCAGATAAAGTCAGAATTAAAAAGAAAAAAATTCACCTATAGTATGCTGAAACCGGTTTACTGCATCGTTTTATTTGAAAAATCCGGAGGGGCAATGAGTGACTTGCCGGACATATGGGAGGACAGGGGAAAGATAGTATTTGACAGTGGGTTGGAGGAAGAATTTCTGGAAAATATCCACTATATTGAACTTGACAAATTCCGCAAAAACGTGCAAACTATAACTAACGAAAAGGAATGTTGGCTTTCTCTGTTCAGTGCTGACACACCGGAAAAAATACAGCAGGTAATGTCAGTATCGCAGGAAATGTTTGACATCGTTTTGGAAGTCGCGGAATATGCAGCAGAGATAGAAGAGGTGATAGATATGTTTTCAGAGGCATTAAGAATACTGGACAGAAATACAGAACAGTATATGATTGATCAGGCGGTGCAGGAGATTGAGGAACTGAAAGAAGCCCGGAAGGAATATGAGGAACAGCTGGAGAAGTATCGGAGTGAGAACGAGAAACGCAAAGAGCAGCTGGAGAAGTATCGGAGTGAGAATGAAGAGTGTAAGGAACAACTGGAAAGATATCAAAGCGAAAGAGAGGAGCAGAAAGAACAGCTGAAGCAAATGGAGAAGTATAAAGAGGAAAATGAAACCTGCAAACGGGAACTGGAGGAATATAAGAAGAGAATTGAATTATTGGAGCAGAAACTGGCAAAATTGTAAAATAGTAGCAAAATGCACAAAAAATTGATTGAAAAATGAACAAAATGACAAGTTGATTTTTGAAAATAATGTGCTATAATAAAAATCGACCGGTGGAAATAGTGAATATTGCTATATTGATAGCAGATATTACTGTTTCCGCCTTTTTGCATTTTTAGACTTATAATTGAGTGAAGTAGGAAAAAGGGAAAGTAAATGTTAGAGTTTAGGAAAAGAGTCCGTCTGGGGGATGTCCTGATAGAAAAAGGATTAATCACACAGGAACAGTTGGAAAAAGCGTTAAGTGAACAGAAAGAAAAGGGTACACTTTTAGGTGAAACTCTTGTAAATCTCGGCTATGTAAGTCAGGACAATATCATAGATATTCTGACGGAGCAGCTTGGGGTAGAATATGTAGATTTAAGAAAATATGAGATAGAAGAAGATGCCGTACATCTTATTTCAGAGCCAATCGCACGAAAATACCGGCTGATACCGATTGCCATTTCAAAAAAAGCTGCGAATGTTCTGATTGTGGCGATGGCAGATCCGATGGATATCATGGCGATTGACGATGTATCCATTGTAACAAATATGCAGGTAGAACCGGTATTGAGTACATCCGAGGCGATCGAGTTCTTCCTTGATAAAGCATTTGGAAAGCAGCAGGCATCCGCGATTGCAGAACAGTTCAAAAAAGAACAGGGTGAAGTGGCTGTGGAGGAAGATGCAGAAGAAGCATCCAGAAAAGAAGATATTGAGAATTCACCGATTGTGCAGCTGGTCAAGAATATCATTGAACAGGCAGCCAGACAGAGAACCAGTGATATACATATTGAACCGTTTGAGTATTTTGTTAAAGTAAGATACCGTATCGATGGTAATCTTCGTGAGATTATGACATACGACAAGTCGCTGTTTCCGGCGATGATAGCCAGAATCAAGATTCTGGCAGGAATGGATATCGCAGAGAAGAGAAAGCCGCAGGACGGACGTATCACCATAGAGGTCGACCGGAAAGAGTATGATATCCGTGTGTCCAATCTTCCTACCGTATATGGGGAAAAATGCGTTATGCGACTTGCATATAAAGAAGGATTTAAGAGAAACAAAGCAGACCTGGGTATGCGGCCGGAAGATTTGGAGAAATTTGACAATATTCTGAAAAATCCGCATGGTATTATCTTGGTAACAGGACCAACCGGAAGTGGTAAGTCTACGACATTGTATACCGCATTAAATGAATTAAACAGTGAAGATGTAAATATCATTACCGTAGAAGATCCTGTAGAAGCAAATGTGGACGGTGTGAATCAGGTTCAGGTAAATGTAAAGGCAGGACTGACTTTTGCCAGTGCATTGCGTTCTATTCTGCGACAGGATCCGGATATCATTATGATCGGAGAAATCCGAGACGGCGAAACCGCTTCCATTGCCGTACAGGCTTCTATTACAGGACATCTTGTAGTAAGTACGTTACATACAAACAGTACGGCAGGAACCATCGGACGTATCATAGATATGGGAATCGAGCCATATCTGCTGGGAGATTCCCTCGTTGGAATCATCGCACAGCGACTGGTAAGAAGACTCTGTGAATGCAAAAAACCGAAGAAAGCGGATGCTGTCGAGAAAAAGATTCTGCATATTCCGCAGAATGAAGAAGCAACGATATACGAGCCTTGCGGCTGCCAGTTATGCGGACAGACAGGATACCGCGGACGAATCGGTATTTATGAAATCATGACTATTACAAAGAGAATCAAACGTATGATAGCGGATAGTGCAACTGCGGAAGAACTGCAGGCAGCAGCGGAAGAAGAAGGAATGAGTTCCCTGAAAAATTCGGCAGCGAAATATGTCAGGGAGGGTGTTACCTCTGTTGCAGAGATGGTAAAAGTAACCTATAGTGCAGAAGACAGTGTGGAATAAATCCATTTCGGGCAAAAACGGGAAAGAAGGAAAATGATGAAGATAGAGAATATATTACAGATTGCAAAAGATTTAAATGCATCCGATATTCACATTACGGCAGGTGTACCGCCTAAGGTAAGGGTAAATGGCCAGCTGGTCAATCTTGAGATGGAAAGGCTGATGCCGAAGGATACGGAAGAACTGATTCTTCCGATTATGAATGTCCAGCAGAGACAAACATTTGAGGAAAAAGGCGAAGTGGATTTTTCCTATGCCATGGCTGACATGGGAAGATACAGAGTAAATGTGTTCCGGCAGAGAGGTTCTATGGCAGCTGCCATGCGTACCGTGGCAACCGAACCGCCGCGTCCGGAGCAGCTGGGACTGCCTGCATCGGTTGTAGAATTATACAAGAAGAAGAGAGGACTGGTTCTGGTAACAGGGCCGACCGGAAGTGGTAAATCTACTACACTGGCATCCATAATCAATCAGATCAATGAATTCCGGGCATGCCATATTATTACACTGGAAGATCCGATCGAGTACCTTCATTCTCACAAGAAGGCCACTGTAAATCAGAGAGAGATAGGGTTTGATACCATGTCCTATGCAAATGCACTCAGGGCTGCATTGCGTGAAGATCCGGATGTAATTCTGGTCGGAGAGATGCGAGATCTGGAAACCATATCCACGGCGGTAACAGCGGCGGAAACAGGACATCTGGTACTCAGTACACTGCATACCATAGGAGCGGCAAGTACGATTGACCGTATTATTGATGTATTTCCTCCATATCAGCAGGAACAGATCAGGGTACAGCTTTCGATGGTACTGGAAAGTGTTATTTCACAGCAGCTTATGCCGAATACCTCAAATGGAAGATGTGCAGCATTTGAAGTCATGCACAGCAATCCTGCGGTAAGAAATACAATCCGTGAGGGAAAAACATTCCAGCTCGGTTCCATTATGCAGACGCATAAAAAGATTGGTATGCAGACCATGGATGATTCCTTGTATGAATTATTTGTCATGGGAAAAATCAGTAAAAATACTGCTTTGGAATATTCCGTGGACTATGCATCAATGCGTTCGCGAATAAAAGTAGTATAGAAAAACAGTTATTTTGTACTTGAAAATATACAATGCATGTGTTAATATATTGTTTGTATAAAATTCATAAAAATATGAATGAAACGTAAATAGATGATATTTGAGGAAGGGAGCGAGAAGAGAATTATGGCAAGTTTTACATATGAAGCCATTGACAAAGCCGGGAAAACAAAAAAAGCGAATGTCGAGGCAGATTCCATAGAGAAAGCAAGAGCCATATTGAAAAATGAGGGATATAGCATTCTGAGCATTGGCGAAACGTCATTGCTGAATAAAGACATCAGCTTCAATATAAAGAAGAAAGTCAGCTCAAGAGATCTGGGTGTGTTCTGCAGACAGTTTGTAAGTATTTCCAAAGCCGGTGTCAATGTTGTAACTGCATTGGCAATGTTAGCAGAGCAGACGGAGAATAAAGCATTGAAGCAGGCATTAAAGAATGTCCGTGATAATGTGGAAAAAGGTGATTCCATGGCACTTGCAATGAGAAGAGAAACGGTGTTTCCGCCATTATTGCTGAACATGGTAGATGCCGGAGAAGCATCCGGTAACCTGGAAAGTGCAATGGGAAAGATGGCAAGCCATTTTGAAAAGGATGCAAAGCTGAAAGGAATCGTCAAGAAAGCACTGATGTATCCCTGTGTATTGATTGTGGTAATGATAGCAGTTATCATTGTTTTACTGGTTGTGGTTATTCCAAATTTCCAGTCCATGTTTGATCAGATTGGTGGACAGTTACCGCCATTCACTGTAGCAATCGTGGCAATGAGTCAATTTCTTCAATCAGATTGGATAATGCTGATAGGCATTCTTATAATAGCAATAGTTGCATTTAGGTTATACAATAAAACCCCACAGGGAAAACGGCAAGTGGCAAAAATTATGTTAAAACTTCCAGTATTTGGAGTGCTGATACAGAAACAGTCCTGTGCCCGGTTTGCAGAAACTCTAAGCACACTGGTCAGTTCCGGTATGGGTATGGTGGAAGCCGTGGAGATTACCGGAAAAACATTGGACAATGTCTTATATCAGGATGCTGTCCTGGACGCAGCGAAACAGGTACAGCAGGGTGTTGCTTTATCCGTACCGTTAAAAGCTTCAGGATTATTTCCACCGATGATTATGCATATGTTGAGCATTGGGGAAGAAACTGGTAGCCTTGAAGAAATGTTAAATAATTCAGCCGAATATTATAATGAGGAAGTTGAGATGGCGACCCAGCAGATGACGGCATTAATGGAGCCAATTATCATTGTATGTATGGCCGGAGTGGTATGTCTGCTGATAGCGGCAATCTATGGACCTATGATGACAATGTATGAACAATTAGGTGCTCAATCGTAGGATAATCAGTTTCCACACCCGAAGGAAACTTTTATCAGAATCAGGAGTACAGACTGAAAAGTTCCTGATTCAAACATAAATAAGTCCGGTGTAAGCCGGCGGAATAATTAATAAGTATAAGTAAAAGGAGAAATGATTTATGAAAAAGAAAATGAACAATAAGGGTTTTTCCCTTGTAGAACTTATCGTAGTTATCGCCATTATGGCAGTACTTATCGGTGTATTAGCACCAACATTATTAGGAAACATTGAAAAGTCAAGATTATCAAAGGATAAGAGTGCAATGGATGTATTATATAATGCATGGTCAAATACAGCAGGTGATCCGGATTATACATTAACTTATCCAAGCTCATTTAAATATGATATTGCTAGCTCACAGATAACAGTAGATGGTTTTACACAGGTAACAGCAGATGCAATTCCGGCAGCACAGTTAGATGCTTTTAAAAATGCTCTTAAAGCATATGTTGGTGGTGATACAGTTAAATTAGAGTCAAAATATTATAAAGGCACAGGCTCAACAGTTACAATAGGATTTAATGATAAAGGAAGATGTTATATTAAAGTAGATTCTAGTGTAGATGCTAAGGGCGATTATGACAAGAATGAATAAGCATAATTATTAATAAATTTGCTAGGAGACATATATTATGCAGCCACAGACAATACTGCTTGCATTTATCTTCTTTCTATACGGCATTGTAATAGGAAGCTTTGTGAATGTATGCATTTACAGGATACCAAAAAAAGAAAATATTGCAGTGAACCGTTCCCATTGTATGTCATGTAATCATGTACTTGCATGGTACGACCTGGTTCCACTCTTCTCGTGGATTTTTCTGCGGGGAAAGTGCAGATACTGTGGTGAGAAAATATCCGGGCAGTATCCGTTGGTAGAGTTTATCAACGGAGTCGGGTATGTCTGGATCTTCCTTGTAAGCGGTATGAATGTCGGCTGCATTCTTTATTGTCTCACATTTTCCGCACTCATTGCATTGAGTGTCATAGACTGGAGAACATATGAGATTCCGGTCGGAATCAATGGCTTCATCCTTACAATGGGAATCATGGCAACAGCCATTGATTATAAAAATATTTTAAATCATATAATAGGTTTTGTAAGTGTCAGCGGTTTTCTGCTGATACTCTATTATGCCACAAAGGGACGCGGAATAGGCGGCGGAGATGTCAAGCTTATGGCGGTGGCAGGATTATTGATTGGATGGCAGAAGATTCTTCTGGCACTGGTTTTAGGAGCAATATTAGGCTCTGTGATACATATAGCGAGAATGAAAATTTCAGGTGAAGAACATATACTTGCATTCGGACCATATCTTTCCGCAGGTATATTTATAGCCATGCTTTATGGGGAGCAGATGATAAACTGGTATCTTGGGTTCTTTATCCTGTCTTAATAATATCCCCATAGAAGATGAAGATGACTATAACAAAAGGAGCTGCTTTGGCAACCTTTTGACTAGATAGAAATAAAACAAGGAGGAGTGGACATGGCGAATATTTTGACCATCAGTATTGGAAGTATGTCAATCAAGCTGTGTGAAGTAAGTTATTCGGGAAATAGCATCCACCTGCAGAAAGCGGCGGTAATCAGAACACCGGAGGACAGTGTGGAGGATGGTTTTATCAAAGATGAACTGGCAGTCATTGATGCGATCCAGCAGTCTCTGGCGGTGAATAAATTTGAAGCAAAGACGGCGATCTTTACGATATTCTCAAGCCGTATCGCATCAAAGGAAATCACGGCACCGGATGTAAAAGATAACAAACTTACACAGTTAATTACAGCAAATGCAGGAGATTATTTCCCTGTAAATGTTGATGAATACATTATCACACATAAGACATTGGAGCAGATCGGTGCGGGAAAGGAGAAGCAGTTAAGAGTACTGGTTCTGGCAGCACCGAAAGAAATCGTTATGTCCTGTTACAGTATCGGATATAAACTCGGTTTATATGTAGAACGTGTCGATTATGCAGGTAACTCGGCGGTGCAGGTAGCAAAAAGGGAAATCGGTGCAGAAACCACACTGGTTGTCCAGATTCAGGAAGATAATTCCACCATTAATATTTTGAAAAATAACGTTCTCCAGCTTCAGAGAATCGTGCCTTACGGAAAGAGCATGGTAGTGCAGACCATCGTGGAAGAAAAGGGCATAGATGAATATGAAGCAGAAGAAATGCTGGGAACAGAGGAACTGATTCATGATCATTTCGATGATGATCCGATTACGAATTCACTCCGTTATCTGACGAATAATATCGGAAGGGTAGTGGAATATTATGTATCCAGACATGATGGAGACCGTATTGAAAAGGCATATATCACAGGAGCAAGTGCGGAAATGCTCGGAGTGGAACAGCTGTTTGTCAATGAATTTGACTTTCCGGTAATGGAAACACTTCCGATGCATAATGTAGTAGCGACAGGAACTCTGATGCTCACAGAACGGGTTATGCCTCGTTTCATTGCAAATCTCGGAGCCGGAATATCGCCGGCGGACTTTATTCCAAATGAAGAAATTGAAAAAGTAAATAAAGAAGTAGATTTCAAATTGTTAAATCTGCTTTTATTTGGTTCTGTCATGGTAGCGATCGTTATTATCGCCATACCGCTGATTCAGTACATGACGGCAAAGAGCCAGCGCAACAGTATGCAGGAAAAAGTAAATGAAATCATCGAAGTAGAAGCTGTGATGAATGATTACTACAATGCAAAAGACAAGCTGGGAGATATACAGAACTTCTATGCTTTAACGGAAAATGCGGATGATTCCATGGGCAAATTTATCAAAGACATGGAAACCTATATGCCGGCAGATTCTGCAGTTACCGCATTAAGCATTGCAGCCGGAAGTGTGAATTTCAATATTACTGCGGCATCCAAAGAATCTGTGGCAAAATTCATTATCCAGCTGAAAAATCTGGATTATGTAAGTGATGTGGTGGCAGGTGCGTTATCCGAGAGTGAAGATACAAGCGGTGTTAAGACCGTGAATTACACATTGACCTGTACATTTACAAAAGTGGCAGAGGAATAGGAAGGAGGGAAACATCATGAAATTAACAGTATCAGAAAAAGATAAAAAAACACTGATGATATTTCTTGTAGCATTGATCGTTTTCTGCTCCTGGTATTTTGGATACCGAAATATCAACAATATGACAGTGGCAATGAAGGAAGAACGGAATGAACTGACAAAGAAATATGATTCCTTATATCCATTGTATACAGAGAAAGATAATTACAAGAGCCAGACAGAGAAGTTTGAGCAGTCTTATGAAGATTTACTGGAACTTTACCCTGCAGGAAGTTCACAGGAAGGTATGATTGTGCTTGCAAAAGCCATCGAGGAAGATACCGGAGTCGAATTCAGTACTCTGAGCATGTCAGAAATTACCCCGGTTTATACCTTTGGACAGATTACCTCCACAAACCCGTCCGCAATGGGACGGGCAGTATATTCCACCGATTATGTGGGAAACAGGGTTACACTGACGATGAATTACAAGGCAACCTATGATCAGGGAAAAGGCCTGATCAGCTATTTAAACAGTGCGACGGACAGAAAATACACCATTGATTCCATGAGCATGACATATAATGAAACGGACGATGCCATGACAGGAACGATCGTATTATCTACGTTTGACATAACCGGCAGTGACCGTACCGTACCTGCAGTAACCGTACAGAATGTACCGGTTGGAAGCAGTAATCTCTTTACTTCCGATTCCTTCTATTCCGGAAGCGGTGCACAGGGACAGGAAGGTGACAGTATTGTATCAGATTACGATATTTTCCTGACCGCAAGTGCATTTGAATCAGATATTGATTCCGTTGTAGTCGGATTAAAGAACGATGCCTTAGGAAAGACTCTTGCATCTGCAAGCAGCAACTCTACGGAAACCGTAACCGTAACCGTAACCGGAACGGCAGGAAATTACCGCGTAAGTTATAAGGTAGGTGCATCTACCTATCCGGTGGACAATTATTATGACGGAGCTGTACTGAACTGTGGAGATACCCTCGATATGCTGATTATGAGTTCAGCAAGACAGAGTGAATCCGATAAGGCCGGTGCAAAGATTAACTTTGTAAACAGTACGGATAAAGAACTGAATGTAAAGATTATCAACGATGATGTAAATACACCTCGTATTTCTGTAGGAACAACAACAGGAAGCGTCCGTATTTACCGTTAAAGGGAAAGGAATGGAGGAAACATGAAGCGGAAACTTAATAATAAAGGTATTTCGCTGGTAGAAATACTGGTAACCATAGCAATTATATCCCTGGTGGCGATTCCATTCCTGGATTCTTTTGCCGTAGGAATGCGGATTAATAACGAGGCAAGAAGGACAGCGGATGCTGAGCAGACGGCACAGGATATCGCTGAAATATTTAAAACCATGACGATCAAAGATATTGTCACGACCTATGGAGGTGTGACGGAAGCAGATTATCAGGACGGGCAGGACACCTATACCGGAATTGTCTACGGAAAAGAGAAGGACCTTGCCGGAAAGACATATGTAAAAGGTGCTGCCAATGAGAAATTCTATGTTTCGGCGGAATTAAAGGCAGACCCGACATTGGATGAGGCATACAAATTCTATGCGAATAAGAACTCTGTACCGGTTATGAATAATCTGAGTGATTCCAATACCATTCTTGTCTATGATAAATATACGAAAAATGATGCAGGCCTGAGTGCCGGAGATGCAAAATCTGTGGTATTAAACATTAATTGCAGTTACATCGTAACCGGGGGCGAGAAGAAATATCTGGTCAAAGTAACGGTGGACACCTACCGCAATGATGTTTCGGATGTAAATAAGATCGGGCAGACCATACTGGTAAAACAGAAGAGTGTGGATGTAACCGAAGATGCACCTGTTATCTACGTTGTGCCGGCATTATACGATCGGACCGGTGCAGTGGAAAGCGGGGTAAAATACAGCAGTGATAAGCTGGAAATTAATTATTCCTATGATGGAAGTCTTGCCGGTGCAGATGAAGAAAAGCCGCTGCATATCTTTCTGATTGAGCAGAATACGCAGGCAATGCGTGCAGATGGCAGTATATCTTCATCAGAGGGAGATAAAATCATCTGGAAAGATGCCAATATCAGATACACCATAAATGGAATCGCGGCGAATCCGACCAATGAATATCCGTTAAATACCAGCCTTGTGCTGTATTCCAACATTCAGAATTTTGGAAACTCCTGTACGGCGGGACTTACGGGCAGACTGGTATCGGCAAAAACCGGGCGGAATACCTTTAATCTTCTGACCGATAATAAAGAAGAAGTAAATCATATTTATCAGATGGAAATAGTAGTACATAAAGATGCTGTGGACGGAGAAGTAGCAGCGAGACTGACAACAACACTGACAAAGTAGAAAGGATAAGGCTATGTGTGACAGATGGAAGAAACGTATCAAACTGAATAACCACGGTTCAACACTGGCACTTGCGGTAGCGACGATTGCATTTGTTGCATTGCTTGCGGCGACCGTGATATCAGCGGCTTCCGTGAATCTTGCACTGAAGCGGGCGCAGGTCTATTCCGACAGGGCATTTTATACCGCAGAAACAGCGGTCGATGAAGTCTATACCGGACTGGGTGTAAAATCACTCAATATGTTAAATTCTGTATTTGCCGATGTTTCCTCGAATCTTCTGGAAACTGATCTCACAACAGGAATGCAGTTCATGGTAGATAACAAGACTGCAAATCTTTCCATGCGGCAGTCTTTTATCCAGAATATGTATAAAGATCTTACCGGACATAAATGGTCGGAAACAAACGGAGAAAGCCTTGTGCTGCATCCGACGGAAAAGACTTCTGCCATCGCATCTGCGATGACTTATCTGGGAGACTGCATTCAGAATGTAAGTGCCGCAAATACCGATCAGAAAACAAAACAGATATCCATACAGTCCATCGAGGATATTCAGGGAAAAATAGATACGCCGAATAAGAAATATTATATTCTGCTTTCCGATGTGACCATCAGTTATCTTCAGGATAATGATTATTTCGCGGAGATTACGACCGACATCCAGATTGAATACCCGAATATGGAGATTAATTTTACCGAAGATAATAAGCTGACCGATTATTTATATTACACGCTGATCTCGGATATCGATATCGCTTTCGATAAGACGGATTCCTCCGATGATACGAAGAAAACGTTCATTGCGTCCAGCATCTATGCGGGCAATAACATTAATCTGCAGAACAAGGCAAATGTAGAGTTTGACGGAACGAACAATGCTTCCTATGCTACCGGGGATAAAGTACCGGCAAATGAAATATCCGCATCCCATATTAATCTGGTGGCAAGAAATGATTTCAATATGAATACCAGTTCGAAGGCAATGCTAAAGACCACGGATTTGTGGGCAGTGAATACACTCCTTGGCGGAACGGAAGGTGTATCCTTCACAACGGATGCAGGAAATAGCCTCTATCTGGAAGATGACCTGGAAATCAATTCCAATTCAAGCAGTGCCGATATCAAAGGAAATTATTACGGATATAAGAGTGATGGAGAGAGCATAAATAATGCCGCACAGAGTAGTGCCATTATCCTGAACGGAAAAAATTCCACCCTCAACATGGACGTAACAGACTTTATCCTGGGCGGACGTTCCTATATCAAAATGTCATCCAGTGTTGCTTATGCAACAGGGGAAGGGGTATCTGCAAAGGGAGATCAGGATGCCTATATCGTTCTGGATAAATATCTGCAGATGTCGGACAGCATAAAAGAAGGACTGAAGAATCTGGCGTCTCCGGTCGATCCGGATAAGATGACCATTACGAATCCGATGAGTACGGACAGTTGGAATCAGCTGAAAAAAGCGGCTGGATATTCCGAGACAGGAAGTGATGAAACGATTCTGGCAGATGATTTGCAACTGGCAAAAGAACTGACTGCATCATTGACAGCGGACGACAGTAATTTCTTTGCCAAAGGTATGTTAAATGCGGAAAATCCGGTCGTTGTAAAGAAGGTGGCACACAATGCCGGCTATGAAGTATTCCTCTATTATAATTTCTCAAGCAAGGCAAAGCTGGCAGATTATGTGGCAGAATTATTGAATTCTTCTTCCGCATATGCGGCAAATGAGGATTATATTACAGAGAAAATGCTTCTGACCAATAACCTCGGAAAGATTGTAAACGGAATCTCCATTACGAAGAATGGATCCGGAAAAGTTTATTCCAATGCAACCTTGATTACGGGAGCAAGCGGCAACACTGTAAACGGATTTGAAACGGCATCGCCGACCGCGTCCCTGGATGTATTCAAAAATATCCAGACGGATTTGAATATCCGGCGCTATCTGATCGGAAGTTATCTGGTTACTGTGCCAAAGACCACACAGCTCAATAATTATGCAACGGTCGAAAGCGAACTGAAGCGGTTAAAGAACGGTGTCAGCATTGCGGTTTCACAGGAAGATGTCAACCGCGGACCGTCTGCTTCCAAAGCGATGACCGGTTATATTCTGGCAAATGACGGTCTGGCACCAGCATCCTATCCGGATCCGCAGCTGTATGTGACGGTGGGTGGCAAACGGTACAATCTCATTGTGACGGATAAGAACTGCGAGATAAATTCGGATAAGATTAAAGTAGGAACGACGGAGATTACAAAGTCAGATCCGTCCCAGCCGACCTACGGTATCATTATTTCCTATGGAACTTCAAGTGAGGTAAAGGTAAATTCTGATTTCACGGGATTGATTATCAGTCAGGGGAATATTTATGTAAACGGAAGTGTAAAGGTGTACACAAACCAGAGTGAAGTGCTGGAAGTACTGGAAAATAACGACTGTGATTTTGAAAAATATTTTGATGCATTTAATTCATCCGTTATCACAAGCGGTACGGACGAAGTGAAGATATCTGATTTAAGCTATGCAGATATGGTATCCATTGTAAACTGGAGAAAATAAAAAGGAAGGAGGAAGCTGGCATGAACAGGGATAATAAAGGATTTTCACTGGTGGAACTTCTGGTAGTGATTGCGGTTATGGCAATACTGGCAGGAGTGGGACTTCAGGGATTCGGACTGGTTGCAAACGGAAACATGAAAAAGACAGCAGGGCTTCTCAATGAAGAGCTGCGGACCGTCCAGAAAAATTCCAAAAATATCTATGCGGATTATTACTGGCAGCTAGTGATCGAAAATGATGACGGCAGGTATAAGGTTGAAATTATCCGTATGAATAAAAAGACCATAACCAATCCGGACGGTTCGACAACGGATATCCTGGATCCGGAGGTTTATGACAGCCAGGAACTCCCATCCAGAATGAAATTGCAATTTACCTGCGGTACATCAAAGATCGATATGCCAATCAGCGAAGGGAATATGTTAGTTGTGACTTACCACAAAGGATCGGGAGCGATTGACCGTGTGGAATACGATGCGATCAGCAAGGGACTGACGAATGAAGCGGATCTGAACGATGTATATGCGAAGGAGAAAGCGGCAGAACTTGGATTTGCAGAGCAGAACGAGAACCTGCAGATAGAGGTAACGAGTGACAGCATCAGTTCGACAAAATCGGTAACGGCATATTTCAACACAGGCAAAGTCGTAAGCAAATAGAGGTGATAAGGGATGGCAGAGAAAAGAAAACAATTAAATAACCGGGGCTTTTCGCTGATAGAGCTGATTGTTGCCATGGCGATCGCCGGGGTAGTATCCATTCTGATTGCTTCATTGATGACGAACAGCAGTAAATGGTTTTCCACAGAGAGTACAAAGTCGATTCTTCAGAATGAGCTGCAGGATGTCACGGAACAGCTGAACACAGCATTCATGGAAGCAACCGGAATCCGCATTGAGAAAGATGGGGAAGTTACCTATATCTATACCGGCGAATATGACGATTCGCTTGGAAACTGGAAGAATCCGACCGGATCGGAGCGGGTCATTATCCGGAAGGGTGAGAAGCTGTGGCTGCGGACCACGAAGCCGGACGATGTCGACAATCAGGATGTCGGATATCTGCTTACCGACAAGCTTAAGCATTTCTCTTTTGAATTGAATAATGTTACAAAAGACTGGCCGGATGCGGTAAAAGACACCAAAACAACCAAAGGATATGTGACAAACCCGATCTCCGTACATATCGATATCGGGCTTGCATACCGCAAAAAAACAACAAAAATCACACAGAATATCCGTCTCCGGAATAATCCGGGACAGGTAACACTTACGGGTTCATCCGGAGCAGAAGTTTATGAAGTAATCAGCAGGGCAGCAGCGGCGAAGCTTGAGACCAGCTAGAAAGGAAAGGTGTCAGAATGAAAAATAAAAACAGTCTTACCATATTTGATGTAAGAAGGCAGAAGAAAAAACGTTTTATCATATGGACACTTGTCATCGTGATTATCATGACAACCTGTTTTGGTCAGGCACCGCTTGTTTCAGAGGCTGATGTGGATGATAAACCGGAGAATTACACTTATTTCCAGTGTATCGTGGATGAAATGACAAAGGATAAAGACCGGAAATTCACGATTCTTGAGATTGTGCCGGACACATCCTGTTCAGAATTCCTTTTTTACGGAGCAGATAAATCCATACGCGATAAACTGGACTGGATCAATGAAAATGAGCAGGATACCACGATTCGGAGATGGTTTGGAACAATCGGCGGCTGGGACGGTGCGGTCATGGCACAGAGCCAGTACCAGTTAAATGCCGATGGATTCAGCAATTTCAAATTCACATTTAATATCAGCAGACTTACGGGAAAGAAGTATGTTGAAGTAGAAAATATGTTTTTGAATTATGTTCTGACAGATTATGTGGATTTCATGGAAGACCGTCTGGTCATCAATACCAAAGCGGCAAATGAAGTGACCGTGGAGGATGTGCAGAATGCGGATTTTGTATATGTAAGTACGAAATGCCATGATAATAATACCTACACAACAAACCAGTTCTTTAATGGATATATGTCTGACGGGGAAGGCGGATACCAGCCGGTAGAAGCTTCGCAGATTACAAAATACACCAGAAATGCGGACGGAAGTTTTACGGAAGTGGCTGTAAACAGCTCCGGAAATGCCCCGACTTATATGGATTATGAGTTTGTGGAAAACGGTTCTGAAAAAGATGAGCTGTTACGCAGTATCGATGGCAGGATAACCGGGGCAAATCCGGAATATCTCACTTATCCTTCTGCGGACGGAAGAGGCTATTATATCTCCAGGGATCTTTCCTGGGCAGCGGCGGAAGCGATTATGAATGCAACACTCGAGGGAAAGACATTCAAAAACGGACAGATCCGTATGATGCCGGTTGTATTCGATGCATCCACCATTGGAACAGCAGGAAATAATGTCAAACGAATGGAAGCAGTCGTCCGTTCTACCATAACTGATGTACCGACGGACGCGGATAAGATTATTTCAGATAAAGACGGCAATACCTACACCGGCTATGCGATTGTAAAGAACATGATATCAACCGTATATCCGGTATACAATGAATATGGTGCAAAGACAGCAGTCATGCATTCCCAGTATTACAGTGACCATCTGGCAGATAACAATGATGCGGATGGAAAGGCGATTATTGTGGATGGCAAAGACAGCGGGGGAAATGCACAGCAGGTATCGGAAAAAGACGGCAGATATGTAACTTCTTCCGAGTGGGAAGGATATCTTGCTTATCTGTGTCAGGATATCCAGTACGGAAGAGCAGGAAATATCAAGGCAAAGCTTGATGCGGAAGGAATCTTTATCAATGCGGTAAAGACAGGAACGGAGCAGTCGTACACAGGTTCGGGCGGAGAAAAAGTATATACTTCTGCATCCACGAACTTCCTCATTGACAATCAGGCATTTACCAGCAGACAGGATTACCTGAATCCGCATTACTATGCATTCCGTGGAACGGCAAACCTGATCCCGCAGAATTATGATACAAAGCTGTGGGGGGTATCCAATGCACCGGATCTGCTCGGAAAAGATAATGGTAATTATACGGTCATTGATATCCTGAAATATCTGCTCGGTATCAGGGACGGCAAGATAAAGGTCAATCCGGATCCTGACGTATTCGGCGGATTATATCTGAAAGTACTTGAGATTGAGCCGGCTTCCGTGTTCAAATTCGACACGCAGGAGAAGATAGAAACTCTTGCGGCGGCGATGGGAATCGCAAAAGAGAATCTGGTAACGGCGGATTCCACAGGTGTAACGAGAAATATGGACGGCAGTTATACCGTGCCGGACGGCAAATATATGATCGAGGTGGACTGTTATACACCGAATGGTGTAAATGGTTTAAATACGGAATTTATCGGTGCTTATGACATTATCTACATAGGTGATGAGAAAGGAAATCTGAATACGGATGGCAGCGGAGACACGGTTTACCGGGATTCTTCCTTAAACGGCTGTCTGTATACTGCTTATGGTGATACAACAACCGTGAAATCAGAACTGATGGGCTTTTTAAGCGGAGATTTTGCGGGAACATACCGTGATGGTGGGGTAACCTACCGTTATCTGAAAAAAGGCGGGACAACGGCAAGACTTTCCGGAAACGATCTGACAGAGTTCAAAACAGAGCAGATTAAGAAATATGCAGCAGCAGGAAATATTGTGCTGGTAGGAGATTTGTTATATGATGGAAAATATACTTATGCAACTTCAAATATGAGGGATCTTCTGGGAACAATTACCGAGACACCGGCATACCGTGGAAATGTATTCAAATACAGCCAGGCAATTAAAGTAATCTATGCTTATAATAACCCGAATCCGGTATTTGAAAAAGTGGATGTGACAAACAGTATTTCAGCATCGGAAGTACGTCCATCCCTTACCTACAGTGATGAGGAAGGTATTGTAAATAATGTTATCCGTACAGGAGGAGCAGAAACGAAACTTACTTATCATGTAAAGATGGGTAATCTGCAGGAAGATAAGAACTACAGAATGAAGATTATTCTGGATAAGAATGGAGACGGTATTTTCTCTGAGACCGAAACACTGGATGAAGCCAATGAGATTTACCACAATTATGTATATACCGGTGCAGAACTTGAGGACATGAATATTACGATCGAACTGAACGATAAATTCTCCGGTCTGTTCATCTGGAAGATTATTATTCAGGAAGAAGACACGGAGAAGGTTATTAAGAGTGAAACAACCGGTTCCGTGGCGGTTAATTCCAGGGAAAGAGATGTGGAAGTTCTTCAGATAGTACCTGGTTCACTGCAGCCGGGCAAGACCAAAGTTTATGATATTACACTGTTAATGGCGGGACAGAGCGATGATGGCAGCTATGTAACAGCGGACAATATCAGAAATGCGGAAAATATCAAAGGGGTTTACCATACAACATCAGGTCTGTATGAAATGACGAAGGAACAGGTAAACAGTAACCGTGATATTACAGATTTTGAAAAGCTCTTATGGCAGACCTATCAGGCAATCGGATATAAGGTAAATATTACGGCTATGACAACGGATAAATTCAATGAGGAATATGGAAATATCAATGATTATGATATGGTTGTCCTCGGATTTGCGGACTGCTTCGGCTATTCCGATGTGAATGAATCGGCGGCACAGGCGATCACGGATTATATTAATACCGGAAAGGCATTGTTATTCTCCCACGATACCGTAAGTTTCACTTCCCTGTCGGCCAAAGAATATTTAGTCTGGAAAGGCTCAGGATTGTCATATGCAGGCGATTACTGGTCACCGAATATCAGTACCAGATTCCGTAATCTTGTCGGAATGAACCGCTATGGGGTATCGGTAAATGATGCGGAAAACGGAAATGAATATGTGCCGGAGTCATCAGCGGGAACAAAGATACCGGAAATACAGGGGATTTCAAACTTTACCCTGATGCGGTTCAGCTCTGGTTACAAGTATCCATATAATCCGTCGAAAGCTGTGAGCAGCAGTAGCATGAACACGACGAAGGTGGATAAATTAAATACTGGTCAGGTCACACAGTATCCATTCCGCATTGACGAGAGTATCTCCGTGGCAAAGACGCATGCGCAGTATTACCAGCTGGATATGGAGCTTCCAAGAGATGCGGAGGGCAATGCACAGGAAGAGGATAAGGTTATGGTATGGTATACTCTGGCTGCAGAGGATGGAACAAATAATTATTTCTCCGATACAGCGAGTGATGCCATCAATAATTACTATATTTACTCCAAGGCAAATGTTACCTACACCGGAGCAGGACACAGCAAGATGCTGGATTCAGACGGAAAGGCAACATCCATAAGTGAATTGAAATTATTCGTAAACACCATTGTAAAAGCACTTGCTGCAGGTAATTTTGCTCCTGAGGTTGAGGTGCGGAATGCACAGAAGTCAACCGGAAAATATAACATATACATAAATGAACTGGCAGCAGAAGAGGATTATAAGATTGTGTTCTGTGCAACAGATGCCGACCTTTATGAAGGAAGAGGTAGATTTAAGGCAGCTGATGTGGTCTGGACGGATGATGACGGAAATGACCATGTACTGATTGATTATGGAAATACACTGGTTTCCGGAATTGAGCAGACCATTTATATCAAAGATCTGCAGTCCGTGCTTTCCGGTGATCTGTACAGTAAACTCATTACCGAGATTCAGAATGGAACAGCAGATTTTACAATAACAGCAGAAGATGCAAGGGGCGCAAAAGGAACGGCAAATGTAGGATTTACACTCAGACAGCTGTTCTGGCTTGATTAGAAAGTGAAACCGGCAGGAACAGTTTTGTTCCTGCTGTTTTCCTAATTGGAGGAAGAAATGAAGAAGATATTAATAACGGCAGGAACGGTGATTGTTTCCCTGGGAATAGTGGCAGGAATCCTGATAGCGGTTGCCAGAAACGAAAAAGCACCGCAGATGGAAACCTATGCATACGACAGAATTACCGTGGCAGATCAGGAGAGCGGAAGCGGGCAGAGCCAGGCAGCAGGCGAAGAAGAAACCTCCGGATCGGAAAACACTCCGGATTCTGCCGTAGAAGTCTCGGGCGGGGATGCTGATAAAAACGCACAGGAAGCAACGGATTCCAACAAAAACGCACAGGAAGCAATGAATTCCAACAAAAACGCACAGGAAGCAACAGATTCCAACAAAAATACACAGAAAATAACAGATTCCAACGGAAGTGCAGGTAACAGCCGGGGAAGCATTGGTACGGATGCAAAATCCGAATCCGGGGAAAAGAATATGCAGGCATGGAATACGTCCGAGAACCAGACTACCGAGGATATCAAAGTATCCGTACAGCAAGGTACGAAAGCATCCGGTACATCGGGAAATAAAAGCACAGAGAAAACATCACAGAAAGTCACACAGGCCACGTCTGATGCGTCAGGCGGCAATGGAAGTTCTGCGCAGGATAAAATGAATCTGGTGTATGAATACGGGGATGGAATCTGTGTGATCACAAAAGGAAGTACGGCATCCGGGAATATTACGATACCGGACACAACGTATTATAATGGACATGAATACAAGGTTGTGCAGATTGAACCGAAAGCATTTATGGGATGCCAGGATCTGAAATCCGTTGTCATCGGAAAATATGTGGATACCATCTCATCCCAGGCATTTCAGAGCTGTAAGAGCCTGACGGACATTACTTTTCCTGACGGACTGAAGACCATCTCTTACTGGGCGTTTAATAACTGTACCTCACTGAAAACAGTCCGGATTCCTGCGGGAACTTCAGTGGACAGTGAAGCATTTATCAATTGCCCGGATATCCAGATACAGACAAAATAATTGTAAATGAAATGTAATCAGCTCTTGCATACCGGAAAAAGCATTGTTATAATAAGAGAATCATAATATGGAGGATTGGAAAAATGAACTTAAGTTTAACAGGTAATTTAGGAAGTGGAAAATCCAGCCTCGGAAAAGAGCTTATTGCCAGAGGATTTGAAATCGTTTCTTCCGGCGATATTTTCCGCGGACTGGCAGCAGAAAGAGGTGTCTCCATCGTGGAGATGAATAAAATCGCCGAAACAGATAAATCCATAGATAAAATGGTGGATGACCGGACCATAGCATTGGGAAAAAGCAAAGATCGCACCATATTTGATTCCAGAATGGGATGGCATTTTGTTCCGGACAGCTTTAAAGTATTTGTAATGGTAGATCTGCAGGAGGCAGGAAAGCGTGTATACAACGATTCACTGCGTAAGGCGGAAACCTACAGGGATGTGAAGGATGCGGTAAAAGAACTTTACACAAGACAGTCTCTGGAAAAAGAGCGTTATGGACAGTTATATGGTGTGAATTATTATGACCTGGATAATTACGATCTGGTCATTGACAGTACGAATGCAACACCGGCACAGATCGCAGAAGAAATCATCCGCCGGTTTGAGCAGTTCGAGGCAGGGGATAAAACAAAACATATGGAGATCAGTCCGTATCGTATTTATCCTGTAGTTCCGGTGCAGGAGCTGGATGATTTGAAAGTAGAGAAATATTCTTCCGACTGCGAAGACGAAGTATGTTTTGATGAAACACTGGAAGTCATTTTAAAGGACGGAAAATGGTATGCCGGTGCGGAGAATGAGAAATTACTTGCGGCACAGGCAGACAAGAAATCATTTATCTGCGTTAGGATAAAAAAAGACGGAGAGGGAAGATCCACAGAGGACATCTGCAGCGGCTATGAAGAAAAAGCAGGATTTAAGTATGCGGGATATCCGGAGGAAACACTTTCTTACAGTAACGAAACGATGTACTGGTAGGCATTATTTCCTTGACAATGTGCATAAATTGTACTAAAATAAAAACATTATATTGGTAGATTTGTTTAGGAGGCATTATTAATGAAAAAGATTTTAACGCTAATGTGTGCGTTTGTAATGATAATGGCATCTGCGACGATAGCTTTTGCGGATAACGGAGAACCGATCGCAGCCATTACAAATGCATACACGTTTGAAGGAGCGAACCAGGACGCAAGTGTAGTTGACAAATGGGCAAATCCATTTAAGAATCTTGGTCTTGACAAGGCAACGATCCAGTACACGGTTACCATACCTGCACAGCCGAAGTATCTGACAGGTTATGATACCGTTATGACATTTGGAACAAAAAGCACAGGATTTTTATATATCTGTAACGAATTAGTCGGAATGAATTCTGGTGGATTTGTTGATTACTGGCCATCCGGTCAGACTACTTCTTTATGCTATCCGGGCAGAGGCGAAACATATACCGTAAATCTTGTATTTTCACAGGATGGTGTTGCATTCTATGTAAACGGTGAGCAGAAACCGGGTTCTAACACACCTGCTGCAAATAATAGCGGTGAAGTGGGAGCTTTAACCGGTGCGGATATGATGAATCTGTTAAATACAGAATCCGTACTGTATTTTGGCGATGATACAACGATTTCCTACTGGGCAGAGCAGGATATGACACTGACAAATATCATATTTTTCAAAGGCGAGGTAACATCACCATATACACTTCAGGGTACAGAACCGAAGGCAGCCCGTGTCAATGATGCAGGAGAGGCTGTGACAGAGGCAACAAAAGCGACTCAGAGCGAAACACAGGCACAGGCACAGATAAACAATACGGCAACCACTGCCATGCAGGAAAATGCAGACAATAATAATATTACACTGATCATGATTATTGTAATTGTTGTAATTGTGGCTGTTATAGGGGTAGCTGCGATGGTTATACTTTCACAGAAGAGAAGATAAGAACAGAATCAGGAAGTCCGGTATGGTATTGCCGGGCTTCTTTTCTGTTTTTGCAATGATCCGGGATATTAGATAGGTAATTGCGAAACACTTAAATTTTTGTAAATGCATATGCAAATGAAACATTACACGAAGGCACGCTCTCGCTACATTCGGCTAGTAGCGGTACTAAGATGCTAAAATACAGCATCCAAGTACCGACTGCCTCATAGTACCTTCTTAGTAATTGTTCAATTTGCATATACAATAAAGATAAGTTATGAGTTTCGCAATTAACTAGGGATATTAGATAAAGAAAGGAAGGCATATGGAGGAAAAGACACAGACATATATCAGGGTGCAGGATGTACAGAAGCGTTATGGATGGAGAAAGATATTAAAAGGTGCATCTTTTGAAGCACAGTCCGGTCAGTGTGTGGCACTGCTTGGTATGAACGGTTCGGGGAAATCCACCCTGCTGTCAATTCTGGCGGGGGTGCAGAACTGTGAGAGAGGGACGGCGGTTGTGAATGGAATTAATCTGTTGACCGAAAAAAAAACGGCAGGAAAGATAGTCGGCTATGTACCGCAGGAAAATCCGCTGATTCAGGATTTAACTGTCCGGGATAATTTGAAGCTGTGGTACTGCGACAGCCCGCTGGATATGGAGAAAGAACTCCGGGAAGGGCTGTTAAAGATGCTTGGAATCGACCGGATGCTTCATATGCCGGTAAAGAAACTGTCAGGCGGCATGAAAAAAAGAGTATCCATAGGGATTTCCATGTGGGCAAATCCGAAGGTATTGTTGATGGATGAACCGGCAGCGGCTCTTGATTTGGTTGCAAAACGGGATATCCGGAATTATCTGCAGTATTACCTGTCACAGGGAAATATTGTAGTGCTTGCGACGCATGACGAGGAAGAACTGGATATCAGTGATAAAGTGTACATTATGAAACAGGGGATATTATGTGAGTCATCAAAATGGCTGCGGGGAGAAGAATTAATAAAGGAAATTATGACATGAAAAGATTTGTGATGTTGATCCGTCTGGAAATAAAGAAATATAGGAAGGGGTTTCCAGGACTGCTTTTATCCGCAGCCATTCTGTGTCTGATTGTGTTTGGAATGGCACTGATGGGGCAGCAGCTTATAAGCGGTGTGGGCAGTATAACGCAGGAAAATGGACAGGAACAGCAGAAGGACAGTAAGTCATTCAAAACAAAGATATCTGCCGCCATAGTCATTGAAGATGAATCAAAGGCGATGAAGCTGGCTACAATGATGCTTGACAAAATGGACAGTGTAAATACGATACTGGATATCGATTATGTCAGTGCAAAGGAGGGAAAACACCTTCTGGAGGAAAATAAAGTGGCAGTGCTGATTCGGATTCCGGAAAATACGGTAAAGAGCATTATGAATGGGGAAAACCAGCCAATTGAGATAGAATTTCCAGAGAATTCAGGCTATGAGGCTGCCGTATTCAAAGAATGTGCAGATGCTGCCGTACAGCTTCTTGCTTCCGCACAGGCAGGTATTTATACCATCTATGATTTTTATAAAGAATATGGAATCTATAATAAAAAAGATAGAACGATCGACCGGATGAACGAGGTGTATATCAAAGCAGCACTGAACCGGGAGAATATGTATGAAGAAGAGGAAGTGGCAGTAACCGGGGAACTCTCTGTGGCAGAATACTATCTCTGTGCCGGCCTTGTGATGTTTGTGCTGTTCTTTTCCATCATGCCGGTACGATACATGAGAAGAAATAATGGCAATCTGTCCGCAAGACTCGCAATGGCGGGAACTGGGCATGTCAGGCAGGTACTGGCATCACTGGCTGGCTGTCTGATGATTTATCTTATGTTATTCCTGTTTGCAGCCGCAGTGTTTTTGGCAGCCGGATATTCTGATGCGGAGTGGACAGAAGAAATAGATCCGGGACTGTTTTGCAGACTTCTTCTCAGCCTGATTCCGGCAGTTTTATGTAACGGTGCATTTGCACTTATGATCTGCAGGATTACGGATGCTGCCATGGCACAGGTTATGCTGATGTTTCTTGCGACATTTATGCAGGCATTGATGACGGGCTGCTTTATCCCAGAGATTCTGCTTCCGGAAGCCCTGCGGGGGATGTCGGGTGTATTGCCTGCACATTACATGATGGAACTTACAGCAGGAGTATTCCGGGATACGCATATTATGAAGAATCTGTCCGGGGTATGTGTGCTGGCAGGTTACACGGTTATATGTGTGCTGCTGGCAGCTGCATTTGAAAAGAAAAGGTGGATACCGGGAAGGAGAAAAGAATGAAACGGGCAGGAATATGGTTCTGGATGCTTTTGAAAAGACAACTAAAGAAGCCGTCATTATATATTGTGATTATTTGCATGGTGGTCTGCTGTTTCGTTATCCGTTCAGTTGCTTCCGGATTTACGGTAAATCTCGCTGTTGGAATCATGAATGAGGATACCGGGGAAAAACAGGCAGAGGATGGGGACGATGCCGGAATTGCCGCAGATATCACGGAACTGATGGAAAGTCACAGGGGTCTGCTCCGTTTTGTTGTTTATTCGGATGAAGAAGAACTGAAAAATGATGTAAGAGGTTCAAAAGTTTATGCGGGATATATATTTCAGAAAGATTTCTGGAAAGCCGTAAAAGATCAGAATATAAAGAACAGCGTAAAGGTTATTTCTCCAAAGGACAGTATGATACCAAAGATTACGAATGAACTGGTAATTTCCTATGTCATGCAGGAATATGCCTATGCACTGCTTCTGTACGATACATTTGACCGCAGCTATCTGAAGGATGAAGATCGTGAGGAAATGGCGGATGTGTTAAGGGAGTATTATGAAGAAAATCTCACAAATGGCAGTACATTTTCCGTGAAATATCATGGTGCAAAGGCAGTAAATGGCAATGTGGAACTGGATATATTTGACTATATATCACCGGTTATTGACGGAATCTGTGCGGTTATGATATTTCTCGCAGGATTATGCGGTACGATAACATTGCGTGAAGATAAGACCTGCGGTACATTTGCAAGGTTTAACCGGAGGCAGACTGCACTGACCGGACTGACAGAAATCTTTATTCCGGTAATGATTACCTCAGCCGCAGCCTTTGCGATTCTTATTATGACAGGAAGATATGCGGGAACAGCAGGGGAGGTGTTTCATATCCTGCTGTATGCAGCCGGTGTGACCATATACTGTTTTGCAGTGAATCTGGTAATAAGAAATAAGACATTTTTTATTGCCATGATCCCCGTGTTCCTGATGGCATCCCTGCTGTTCTGCCATATCTTTCTTAATCTGGAACTGCTTGTTCCACAGTTGAAATATATTGCCATGTTTTTACCACCGTCCTGGTTCTGATAAAAAAATAAAAAAAAATAAAAAAGTTATTGACAAAAACAAAAAAACGACTATAATAAAACACAGGTAATGACAAAGGCGTCATGGGAAATAAGGTTTTCCCGTGGCGCCTTTTTTATTATCTTTTCTATAGCTGAAAGAATGGAGGAAAAGATTATGGACGAATTAACAAATGCAATAAGCGAAATGGGAATAGCCCTGACAAGTGATGTATGGGGTGTGTGGTTCCTGATTGGTGCGGCTCTGGTGTTCTTTATGCAGTGCGGATTCGCAATGGTGGAAACCGGATTTACAAGAGCAAAAAATGCAGGAAACATTATTATGAAGAATCTGATGGATTTCTGTATCGGTACAGTGGTGTTCGTACTGCTCGGTTACAGCCTCATGTTTGGTACGGATGTGGGAGGAATTTTTGGAACTCCTGGATTTGATGTTTTTACAAAATATGACCAGTTTGGATTTTCAAATTTTGTATTTAACTTAGTATTCTGTGCTACGGCAGCAACAATTGTATCAGGTGCAATGGCAGAAAGAACGAAATTCATTTCTTACTGTATTTATTCCGGAGTAATTTCGGCAGTCATCTATCCGGTAGAAGCACACTGGATCTGGGGCGGCGGCTGGCTCTCACAGATGGGATTCCACGATTTTGCAGGTTCAACCGCAATACATATGGTTGGTGGTATTTCAGCATTGATTGGAGCTGCTATCCTCGGACCTCGTATTGGTAAATTTACAAAGAAAAAAGATGGTTCGCTCAAGGTAAATGCAATACCGGGACATTCACTTACACTCGGTGCATTAGGTGTATTTATTCTCTGGTTTGGCTGGTATGGATTCAATGGTGCAGCAGCAACAAGTATCGGTCAGTTAGGTTCTATCTTCCTTACTACAACCGTTGCACCGGCAGTAGCAACCGTTGTATGTATGATATTTACCTGGGTAAAATATGGGAAACCGGATGTGTCCATGTGTCTGAATGCATCCCTGGCAGGTCTGGTAGCCATCACAGCACCTTGTGATGTTACAGATGCACTTGGTTCAGCCATTATCGGTGCAGTTGCCGGTGTGCTGGTAGTATTTGGTGTATGGCTTCTGGATCACAAGCTTCACATCGATGACCCGGTTGGTGCGGTTGCCGTTCATTGTCTGAATGGTATCTGGGGAACATTTGCAGTAGGTTTATTTGCAACATCTAAAGCACCTGGAAATGATATTGACGGATTATTTTACGGTGGCGGATTCCATCAGTTAGGAATTCAGTTTATCGGATTCCTTGCAGTAGCAGCATGGGCCGCAGTTACAATTACGATTGTATTCCTTGCGATTAAAAATACAATCGGTTTAAGAGCTTCCGAAGAAGAAGAGATTCAGGGTCTGGATGCAACAGAACACAATCTTCCATCTGCTTATGCAGACTTTATGCCGGTATCAGCAAACGGATTCGTTCCGGTACAGACAGCAGCACCTGCAGTACAGACCACAGGCATGGCAGAAACAAAGTCTTCAAGTGTAGAAGGTGCAAAACTTACGAAAGTAAGCATTATCTGCAATCAGAGCAGGTTTGAAGCATTGAAAGAGGCACTGAATGAAATCGGTGTTATGGGTATTACTGTTACACAGGTACTTGGCTGCGGCGTACAGAAGGGCGGACCAAAGCTTTACAGAGGCGTTGAAGTAGAAGTAAAACTTCTGCCGAAAGTTAAAGTTGAGGTAATTGTCAGTGCAGTTCCGGTAGAAAAAGTCATTGAAACAGCAAGAAAAGTACTGTATACAGGAAATATCGGAGACGGCAAGATCTTCCTTTACAATGTTGAAGATGTTATCAAGGTCAGAACAGGAGAGACCGGTTACGATGCACTTCAGGGTGTAGAAGATTAAATATACCATGGGATAAAAAAAGCAGAAAAAGAAATTTTCTTTTTCTGCTTTTTTTTATTGTGAAAACATGGAAAAAGGAGTATAATAGAAGTTAAGATGACAAGGAGTGGAGGAATTATATATGAAAGAGATACTGGCACGAATACGATCCTTTTACATAAAAAAGAAAAAACTGGCGGTGGGGCTGACAGCAGCTGTTGCAGTTCTGGCACTGGCAACCGGAGTATATGCGGTACTCCCGATGGTAAATGCGGCGAATGAGTCCGGCAGCCAGGGAAATCCGATTGTACTGAGGGCAGATTATACCCCGGAACAGGTGGTAGAACCGGATACGTGGTATAAGATAACGGGGTCAAGCAGCCAGACCTATTCGTTGAAGTATAGTGGTAAGGGATCCGGAGCGGCACATATTATTCTGGAGAATGTGAATATCACGCTGGCATCCGATATACCGGCGATCAAGCTTTCCGGAGAAGAAACCAAAGATATCGGAAATACCGGAAGTTTTGAGAGTAATTTTGAGATAGTAATCAGTGGAAAGAATACGATCCGCAGTAACTGTGACGGAGCAAAGAGTCCATTGATTCAGGCAGACTGCATGAGTTATACGGTGCGGACCTATGATCACAACTCCGATCAGACGAGCGAAGCAGAGCGTTTCCGTGATGAAACCGTAGTGAGAAAGAATATTGTGAAATTCACAGGTTACGGTTCATCCGGAGATGTGCTGAATCTGATTACTGCACAGGACAGCTTTGGGGCAGCTATTGGTTCAGCAGAACTGGGGACAATGGGTGTAAACCTGAAGTTCTCAACAGGAAGCGGTTCCAGCAGTTATTATCTGGGTACAACGCTTGGATATTATAAACACGGTCAGCAGGAATTTAAGCCGGGCAGTGAATTAAAGTGCGGAGCCGGTGATATCGAGATTGGTTCCGGAGCGGCTATTATGATAGAAGGAAATGGTATGGGTGCAGGCATCGGAGCGGGTGCAAGTGCAACCAGCAGAATTACATATAGAGCTAAGAATCCGTTATCACAACAGAGTTTATCGGCAGAAACAGGAACAGCAGATGCGAAGGCCGTAATGACAGAAGGAAATATCAGCATTACAGGCGGAGCTGTTTATATCCGTACTACGACGAATACATTAGGTCCGTGTATCGGAACCGGTGCAGTGGCAAATAACGGTTATAACCAGGGTACGGTTGTGATTACCGGCGGAAGTGTGGATTTGAAGCCGGGTGTGTCAGGTTATGAATTTGGCAGTGCAGTCAATGCAAAAGGACAGGCATTACACAAATATATCTTTAATATTGAAGAAGCTGCGGCTGAAAATAGTGGTTCTATTTATAACGGATCTACCTATCAGCTTGAAAATGTAGAAGGCGGAGAAGAAGAATACTATGTAAGAAGTAACGGATCAGATGCAACGATTGCAGATGACCTGAATTTATCCGTAGATGTATATAATACTTCGGCATATCGTTTTACCGGAAATGCAAAAGCTTATTTTGACAGTAGCAGTGATACACAGAAGAAACTGTATTTCTGGCTTCCGTCAGAAGTGCTTCCATCCAGTAAGCTGACGGTAACCGGAGAACTTCCAAGTGTAACCTACCAGTACAAGGTTGGAAATGGTACTTATGAGAAGCTTGCAAGCGGAACTGCCGTAGATGTAAAACAGACCAGAACGGTTGATATCAAGCTTGAAAATGTACCGAAATTCTGTACAGCAGTTTCTTATACAACTTCCACAGGCAAGAAAGGAAGCATTGAGAAAAATACAGATGATGAGTATGTATACAGCTTTAAAATGCCGGAATCTGACTGCAGCATTTCATTTACTTATGAAATAGGTAAATACAATATTTCCTATAACCTGGAAGACTCTTCTGTCAGCAATCCGAATCCTTCCACCTATGCATGTGGAGAGACTCTTGAACTGGAAGATCCGGAATGGGAGAACCGTACTTTTGCAGGATGGTATACAACCGAAGATTTCCAGGACGATTCAAGGGTAACAGAAGTAACATCTGATACCGTAGGAGATATCATTAATTTGTATGCAAAATGGATGTGTAAAGTATCCTTTGTTGATGATGAAGGCAATGCGATTGTTGAAGATATCATACTGGAACAGGGTACAAGATTTACTGAGATCATGTATCCGGCAGATCCGGAAGATACGGACGAAAAGGCATTTGAAGGCTGGACGGTCAATGGTACGGATTACGAGAAAGGCAGTTATCCGGAATTTGTTGTAAACCAGAATGTAACAGTAACCGGAAGATACCGGGCAATCGGATATTTTGTATATGTAGGAGCAGTGTATACAAATGAAGAAGATTATGCAAGCCCTGTGGATATCCGCAGCATGGCAAACTTTGAGATGTTCTTCAAAGAACAGCCGATCGCATTTGAACAGGATACTTCAACCGGAAATATCTTGTATAAAACAGTAGAATTTACAGACAGAAGTGATGTAACTACCGGAAGTATTACGGCAAAGACAGGTTATAAGATTTCCTCCGTCGATGTAACGAATGCAGACGGAGAGAAGATAGAGCTGTTCACCGATATGAACGATGAACACGCATTTACATTTACCATGCCGGCAATGAATGTATATATTACCGTTCATATACAGGCACCGGATTATAAGATTTCCTACCATGATACCGATGGATCGGTAGTTGTACCGGTAGAAACCGAAGATAATCCTACGGTATACGAATTTAATGCAAAGACACCGGAATTCAAATTGAATCCGGCACCGGAAAAGGATAAATATGTCAGATTTGCAGGCTGGTATGTATTTGGAGATGCAGAAAAGAAAGTGATAAGCTCCATTCCGACAGGAACTTACGGAAATGATCTGATACTTGTTGCAAAATGGGAAGACGTAGTAACCTATCCGGTCAATGTTTCAGAAGATGCACAGGATTACATTAAAGTTTATGATTCAGATGGGGCACAGGTCACAAAAGGTATTCCAGGCGAACTTCTGACCATCACGGTTACACCGGAGATGGGAGTCCGTTACGAGAGCATGACATATACTTATACGGACGATGACGGCGGTGTATATACGAATACCAAGAAACCGTCAGAAGACCAGACATATCCGTGTACGTATACATTCAAAATGCCGGAATATCCGGTGGATATAACCGGAAAATTTACTTTAATAGAATATCAGATCACTTATCTGAATCTTCACGGTGCGGATAATCAGAACCCGACAGTATACACAATAAAATCTGTCATAGATCTGGAAGAACTTCATGAATCCGGAAATGAATTTATTGGATGGAACATAGTTCTCCCGGATCCGGAAAGTGGATACAATGGCGCAAAAGAAGTACCGATTTCTAAAATTGAAAAAATGTGTGGAAATCTGATTCTGGTAGCAAAATGGGAAAAGGAAGATGACTTCCGGAATATGTACAAAATCATAGTTGATACCGATTCGACCGATAATAAGGGAACGATTACAGCGTATGCAGAGGAAGCTTATAAAGGTCAGTATGTATTTGTAAAAGCAGCTCCGGAGAGAGGTTACAGACTGAAGAGATTATACTACAGTGATGATACAGTAGAGACATATTCAGCAGTAAGAACACTTAGGGCGGTTGAAGATTTACTGGGCATGGAGATAGACCTTCCATTGTATGAGATTGCAGATGGCATCTATTATTTCCTGATGCCGGACAAGGATATCACAGTTATGGCTGAATTTGAGCCGATTGAGTATTCGATTACATATCTGGAAGGAAATGCGGAAGATAATCCTGATGTATATACAGTAGAATCCGTAATCAGCCTGACAACACCATCCAGAACAGGATATGAATTCCTTGGCTGGTATGATGATGCAGGAAACCAGGTAACAGAAATCAGGGATTCCATTGGTAATCTTACACTTACAGCCAAATGGAAAGATTTAACCGCAGCAGAACCGGAAACTCCACAGGAACCGGAAACTCCACAGGAACCGGAAACACCGGCAACCGTGGATAATGGAAATTCTGGCAATGGAAATACGGATAGTCAGGTAAAAGACAATACCGTTCCCGTGGATAAGAGTGTAATTGACCAGCTGCTGGCACTTATAAGAGATAAGAGCAAGGTTGATTCAAGTGAAAACACTGCAAATATAGAAAGTAATAATAAAGGAATTCATAAGGTAAGCTCAGAACAGCTTTCAACAGGGGATAAGGCAAATATCAGCCATCTGGTATTATTATCCATCCTGTCACTGATTATTCTGATTCTGGCATGCCCGAAGAAGAGAAAAGAAGAAGAGGTGTAAAAACCTCTTCTTTTCTTAAAAAATCTGTTATGCCCTATCAGCACTGATCCATGGAAGGATTGAATGCATAGAAGTTTTTGAAGTCGAGTTCATCCTGGACAATGCGGAGTGCTTCACCGAAACGCTGGAAATGGACGATTTCTCGTTCACGCAGGAAACGAATCGGATCTACAATATCCGGATCTTTAATCATGCGGAGAATGTTATCGTAGGTGCTGCGTGCTTTCTGTTCCGCTGCCATGTCTTCAAACAAATCGGTAATCGGATCTCCCTTGACCTGGAATTCACAGGCATTAAAAGGAATTCCGCCCGCTGCCTGCGGCCACACGCCCAAAGTATGGTCAACATAGTATTTATCAAATCCAGAAGCTTTGATTTCTTCTGGAGACAGGTTACAGGTAAGCTGATGGACGATAGTTCCGACCATTTCAAGATGTGCCAGTTCTTCTGTACCAATATCATTCAGCAGACCGGAAACACGCGGATTCTTAAAACTGAATTTCTGGGATAAATAACGCATGGAAGCACTGATCTCACCGTCAGGACCACCATACTGACTGATTATAATCATGGCAGCTTTTGCATCATTTTTTTTGATATTTATCGGATACTGTGTTCTTTTTTCATAAGACCACATAGATTAACCCCTCCTTCCATTGCAGCAGCCATTTGTCCACGGAAGTATTCCGGTATTCCAGTTCCAGTTTTCGGATCCGGTTTCATTCGCGCGGTAGGATAAGATAGAACCACAGTGGATTTCATATTCTTTGATGGCATCGTTTCGGATTTTTTCCATTTTCTTATAATAGATAAATGCTTCTTTGCAATCCGGATGGGTATCAAGATATAATCTGGTATCATCCATGGCAAAGCTTGCCTGATCAATTATTTTCCGGAGCTTTTTTCCATCCACGGTATGATTATGGTTTTCTTTCCGTGGTTCTTCCGGGATTCTGCTACGTGGTCCCGGAGGTGGATAAGGACGGTTCCACTGGGGTGTCATGCGGTTCTGACCGGGGTTATAGCGAAGCTGGTTTGGCTGGGAATTCATACAGGAACAATTCTGAAAATTCTGTTCTGCCATTTTTGTACCTCCTTAATTTTTATATCCGACAAATGGTTTATTTAATGACGGAAAAATAGTTCCGATTTCAAATCCCTCACATAATTCATATACATCTTCCCATTCCTGCCAGGGAACATATGCCATTGCTACGGGAAAGTCACGCAGGGGCATTTTATCGCTGCATTTCTTTTTTCGTTCTTCCATATACAGTTCCTTTCCATTGCCCGCAGGCAATACAAGATTTACATTATAGTATATGGAAGAAAAAACAAAGGTGTGCTTAAAGAATTGTAAGGATCGGTATTGACAGATTTTGTATTTTATCGTATAACCATCTTAGAAATAGTGTTATGCATGGAAAAGGGGGATTTTATGTATCGTATAAGGTTAAGAAATAATTTATCCGTATTACAGTCTGAACTTGCAGCATTAAACAGGTCCGGTTTTTTGGAAACAAAGAAGTATATGCAGCATGGCAGTACAAGTGTATACAGGCATTGCATTGCTGTAGCCTATATCAGCTGTATCATTGCGGCAAGACTTAATATAAGGATTCATATCAGACAGATGATAAGAGGAGCACTTCTTCATGATTATTTTCTGTATGACTGGCATAAGCAGGAGGTGCCACACCGCTTTCATGGATTTACCCATCCGAAGACGGCATTGCGGAATGCAGAGAGAGATTTTGATTTGTCAGAGAGAGAATGTGATATTATTTCAAAACATATGTTTCCATTGACACTGGTTCCGCCTATGCACAGAGAGAGCTGGATAGTGAGCATGGCGGATAAATACTGTGCATTAAGGGAGACCTTTGCATAGATTTTAATAGTTAGAGAGGTATTATATGAGAAAAAACAAAATGAAAACACTTTTTATTGGACTGACGGCTTTTGTGCTGGTAGGAATCGGTGCAAAAGATACGTTTGCAGATGAAATTATGTGGGACGAGTCCGATGAGATCCTGCAGGCAGGCGGACTGATTCAGGAGAAGACTACGGGAACGGACCGTGTCCCGAGGTATCTGCAGGAAGCAGGAAGAAGCAGCAGGATTACTGTAGACGAAGCATTGTATACAGGGTTAAGTATGGCAGAAGATGCGGTTGATTTAACTGGATATAATCTGAAACCGGAGAATTTAAAAGATTTATATGTATCTGTATTAAACAGCCATGCAGATCTGTTCTATGTAGACAGGGGCTGGAGTTATTCATATTCTTCTGTGAATGGTGTGAATTATATTACGAAAGTCTATCCGGAGTATCTGATGGAAGGCGACGAGCTGGCACAGGCAAAGGAAGAATTCTATACTATGTCCGGGGAAATTCTGGCACAGGTACAGGATAACTGGAGTGATCTTGAGAAAGCAATGTTTTTACATGACTATATATGTAATGCCTATGAATATGATACATCTTATAAAATATACGATGCCTATCAGTTCATGAAAGAGAAGAAAGGTGTCTGCCAGGCATATACAGAGCTATACGGTTATCTTCTGAAACAGTGCGGTATATCGGTTGATTATGCGAGCAGTACGGATATGAACCACATCTGGAATTTAGTGTTCATTAATGGTTCATGGTATCATGTTGATGTTACATGGGATGATCCGTTAAGCGCAAATGCTGATATTCCGGGAAGAGCAGGACATAACTGCTTTATGAGAAGTGATGCGGGAATTGCGTCTTCAAGTGCGGGAAACCATTATGGATGGGTAAGCAATGAGAAGGGAAACTCAGAAACATATGAGAATGCTTTTTGGAGTACCATAGATAAACCGTTTGTATATGAGAACAACCAGTGGTATTGTATGTATGAAGAAAAGATTCAGAAATGCACTGTCAGCACAGCCACACTCGAAGATACCGTATATACGATAACAGATCGGTGGACGGCAGGAGGCAGCGGATATTGGATAGGAACATATTCCGGATTTGGCGGATATAATGGGTTCTTATATTTTAACACCCCGGATGCATTATACAGCTATGATACAGCAAGCGGCACAGTAGAGCAGGTATATGCCCCGACACTTACCGCAGGATATTATCTGTATGGATTTACCATGCTGGATAATGAGATTCACTATGCACAGGCAGTATCTCCAAACGAAGTGATGACTTATGCCGGTGTGTATACCATTCCGGAGGAAGATTTGAATATCACGGTAAAATTGGATGATTCCTCAGCAGTTGCAATCTGCCTGGGAGAAGAAATTACTCCGGCTAAATTAAAGAAATATTTCAAGACAGGTGTAACGGTATACCAGGGAAGCAGCCAGGTGGCAGCAACCAGCCAGGTAGCAACCGGTGACATTATCCATGTCGAATCAGAGGGCAGTGTAAAAACATATCAGATCGCATGGAAAGGAGATGTCAACGGAGATGGAAATATCGATGTTACTGACATGGAAGCAATTCAGAAGGATATCCTGGGAATAAAGAAAACGGACGGTGTATACTTTAAAGCCGCACGTCTTGCCGATAGCGGGGACGATGAACTCTCCGTACTGGATATGGAACAAATTCAAAAATATTTGCTGGGATTTATCAAAGGATTTGCTGATATAGATTAGATATATTAATAAGAGGATGCCGGGATTGTGGGAGTACGAAGTACGGAACAATCTCTGGCATCCTCTTATTTTCTATATAACAGGTTATGAAATCAGAATAAAATCATAAGTAATATTTCCCATGGAAGCCTGACGGATAACGAGTATGTTATTTCCTGCCTGAATCTTCTGGAATGTTTTGCGGTCCTTTACGAGAAGTGCGGTCGAACAGTACCCCTCATCATTTTTAAACAGGATATAATTCGGAATATAATCCTGCGTCTTGCCGGTCAAATGCATTGTTCCGGGTTGTTCAAGACGGATACTTTGCTCTGCTTTCTGCTTTTTGTGGCCATATTTTTCGGTAACCATTCCCAGGGTACACTGGCACCTGTCCGAAATATGCTGCATAGAAGCCTTTACCATGAGGGAAATATACGAAATCAGGTTAAAAAGAAGAAAGACAAACCACACAAAGAAAAGCATTCCAGGTATGGTGTCCGGTCTGGAATAATTAAATCTTGCAATAATTTCGCCGACACTTACAATCACTGCAATGCAGAGTGACAGGATAAGCCGGTGGCAAAATGATTTTTTTCTTTGTTGTTTCAGTTCCTGAAGTATCAGAGCTTCTTGTTCCTTATCCGGAGGAAGAAATGTCATATCTTCAATGGGAATATTCCGGTTCAGGGGTTCTGTGGTATGATTCATATCAATCTCCATTCCGCTGCCTGCTGGCTGGCAGCACAAATATTTATCTGTTAATTATAAAGTACTTTTGGTTGAAAAACCAGTTCTTTTTTTTATGTTAGCAAAAAATTTAGTAATTTTTGTGAAAATTGTTTGTAAAAATAACAAAAATAAAATATAATATATATGATAGTCGAAAAATATTGGCATCCGTCCGGAGCAGAAGATTTTCTGCCCCGGCATTAGATAAATTTACGATTAGGAGTGGGAGATAAAATGACAGGTACAGACGCATGCAAAAATATCATGAGAGAGGTAAATTCTGTTTTGTCCGGAAAAGAAGATACGGTCAGAAAGGTACTGACTGCGATTCTTGCGGGGGGAAATATTCTGATAGAAGATATTCCGGGTGTGGGAAAGACCACGATGGCAAAGGCATTCGGAGCAGCAATGACACTTGAGAACAAAAGACTTCAGCTTACGATGGATGTAATGCCCTCGGACATTACCGGTTTTACCATGTTTGATAAAGTAAAGAATGCCTTTGTATACAAACCAGGGGTAGTTATGTGCAACTTACTTCTGGCAGATGAGATTAACCGTACTTCATCAAAGACACAGGCAGCCCTGCTGGAGGTAATGGAAGAAGGAAAAGTCACGGTCGATGGGCGGACAAGGCATGTGCCGGAGCCATTTATTGTAATTGCGACACAGAATCCGATCGGTTCCGTGGGAACAACGATGCTTCCGGAGTCACAGCTTGACAGATTTATGTTCCGGCTTGATATGGGATATCCGGATAAAGAGAGCGAAGTGGCAATGATTCTGAGCCGTCAGGGAAAGACAGAAGCGGTACAGGAACTGAAACCGGTTATTAACTGTGAGGATCTGCTCTTTATGCAGCAGGAAGTAAATGAAGTGTTTGTGCATGAAGAGATTGTAAGATATATTGTAAATCTGGTGGATCGGACACGAACATCACCGGATATTGAACTGGGAGTCAGTCCGAGAGGTACACTGGCACTGGTTAAGGCGGCAAAAGCATATGCATACATAGAAGGACGTAATTATGTAGTGCCGGACGATGTAAAAAACGTATTTTTTGAAACCGTGAACCACAGAATTATTTTGTCAGGTCATGGCAAATCACAGGGAGTAAAGATGAATGGACTGGTGGAAAACATCCTTAGAACAACACCGGTAGAACAGGGACAGCATTAATGAAGAAAAACAGAGTTATTTATGGGTTAATTATTATATTATCAGCATGGATCATGGTAATGTATAATGGCTGGCAGACGGAGGTACTCTTTCTGACTGCCATTATCGTACCGCTGATCATGGGGATTCTTGCCTGTATTTCCAGCCGGAAGTTAAAGGTGTATTTTGATGAACAGGAAGAATACTGCCAGAAAGACGACCGTATTAATAAATATATCATGCTGGATAATGACAGCAGATGTCCTTTTTCAAGGGTGGAACTGAAGGTGCTGATTAAGGACTATTCTGGAAATACACAGAAGAGAAAAATTGTCATGAATTCCGAACCGGGGACTATTCGGAATTTTGCCATGCAGATGAGTTTTAACCATTATGGAGCAATCGATTTAAAGATTGAGCGGATTTATGCGTATGATGCTTTTTTGTTATTCCGGTTCAAACGCAAAGCAGATATTAATACTACGATCTATATTTTTCCCGAAGCTGGAACGGATAAAACCATAATCTTTGAAAAGAAGCATTCTGAGAGTGAAGAGGAAGAAAACTTCGGAGGAAGCAGGGGACAGAATAAAGGGGAAATCGTGCAGGTGGATGAATATCGCGAGGGCGATGATATCCATAATATCCATTGGAAATTAAGTTCAAAATCAGACAGTCTGATGGTAAAACATTATAATTATGCCGAGGATGCAACAGTTCATATCCATGTGGATATGAGTGTTGAAAAATATGCAAGATACTCTTCCTGTGACAATATCCTGTCGGCACTGGGGGATATCATTGCATCCTGCAGGGCAGAGGGAACGCAGTATGATATTACGGCATATGGCAGGAATGGAAGCTTTGAAACAGATATGATGCATATTCTGGGAGAAATAGAAACCGGGGATATCCCACAGGCAGATTATTTTGAATATGCCATGCGTGAAGGAAACGGCAGCGGGACAAATGTATATCTGACCACAAGGAAAGAGAGAATACAGCGACTACCGGAGAATCTGAAATACTTTTGTTTTCACAATCATAAAGAGCAGGAAAACAAGGAATATGTACTGACAGAAAGAAATCTGATTTTGCTTGAAAATGAAGAAAAACCGGAAAAAGAAGAAACATTCTTCCTGAATCCGTATAATGATAAAATAAGACCGCATAAAAAGCTTTCCTATAAAAATGACACGGAAGGATATCTGGCACTGATGTCCGTCATTGCATTGCTTGCCGTGTATATGGCGATGTTCTCGATTTATGATGTGCTCGTTATTTATCAGGATTTTATAAAAATGTCCATTGTCATAGCTGGATTTGTATTTTTGCATTTTATCCTGAACGTGACCGGAAATGGCAACGAGGATAAGAAAAAAGTATCTGCGGTAAAAAACGGAATCATATTTGCCGGGTATGTTGTGATTTGTTTCGGTGGCGGATTTACCTTCCTGTTTGACGCAATCACGGAAGTAACGGAAATTTTTGGCATGGAAGTAACCATTACGGAGCATGATTACGGATTTTTAAAATATGTCAGTGATGATCTGGAATGGCTGCTGATCTTGGCAGCATATGCCGTAACAGATGTTATCTATAACTTCTGTCAGGAATTTGCATTGTCCGTCCAGCTGATTATACTGATTCCACTGCTCAGTATCTCACTGATTGTCGGATATGTACCGCCGGTATACATCGGAATCCTTGTATGCCTTTATTTTCCATCAGTTTTTGTACTTCGCAATGTATTATCCTTCGGGCGGAGCAGGAGCAGAAAATATCTGTCGGATGACTATCCGTATACTGGTGCGCTTGCCGTACATTCCGGAGTATTTACCATGATACTGTCCGGGGTCTGTGCAGTGATTATCTCCATAGCCGTGCTGGCGGGGGGATATGAAAGACCATTATGGATGGATCAATGCAAAAGTGCCGTAAATAAGGCAGTGGAAGCAGGAAGCCTGGAAGAAGGACTGAGAATTCTTTTTAATATGGCAGGAACGGGTGAAACTCTGACGTCAGGAGAACGGGGAAGTCTTGATGATACCAGATCTGTATATTATACAGAAAAAGAGGTTCTGGAAGTAGAAGTCAGGGGACTGGTGTCAGCTCTCGATCGTTCGTTTTATCTGAAATCCTATGTGGGTTCAGATTATAGCAGACTGGAATGGCAGACCAGAGGAAAAAAAGCACTGGAAGAAGAAAAGGAATATCTGAAAAATCTTATGGACATTCTGGATGATTCTCAGGACAGCATGGACAAATTTGCTCTGTGGAAGGATATTTATGGAAGCAAAACAGCGGCATTTAGGGAATCGTTTCCATATTATTTCGCACTCTGCCAGCAGAGGGGTTCTTATTATATGTCCATTGACAGGCCGAAAGTATACAATATGAGTGTAGCCAGCAGGTTAAAAGATGATACCAATGTATACAAACCATATTTTTCGCTCACGACGACTGATTCGGTAAAGGGGGCGGACGGATATGAATATTATGACGATACAGAGGAAGGCCGTATAACCTATTATCAGGGATACGATCTTGGCGAGGTGGAAAATACCGGAAATCCGGACAATGAATATGGAAAACTGCCATATCGTACCAATAAGGCAGATGACGATGAGCTGCTTCGGGAATTGCAGGAGATAGAAGGTGAATATGCTGCATATGTACGGAAACACTATCTGGATGTGCCCACACAGTTTGAGGAACTGCAGAAAGAATTTTCGGATGTATCCCTGATCTACCGTGGAAGCAATGTCACATTGTCCACGGGGGACGGACAGTATAAAACCATAGGATACGAACCGTATATACAGTATATCAGAACCTATTTTGAAGATAATAATTTCAAATACAGTTTGTCCGCCACGAGAAAAAATACCAGGGAAGATTTTATCAACAGTTTCCTGGAAAGAAAAACAGGCTATTGTATACACTTTGCATCGTCAGCCGTTATGATGTTCCGGAGCATGGGAATTCCGGCAAGATATGCGGAAGGTTATTTTGTGACAAAAGATGATGTGGAGGAAGAAGGCAATAATTATCGTAAATACAGTGTGAAAGATAGTGCAGCGCATGCATGGGTAGAGATTTACGAGGAAGGAATCGGCTGGGTAGCAGTGGAAGTGACACCTGGAATGGAGAATTTCACGATCGAAAAACAGGAATTATTTACAGAACTTACGATTCAGGAGACACAGGAGAACAGTGATGATATAGAAACTGTCACAGAAACACTGGATACACAGACATCACAGGAAATCAGCACATCGCAGACGACATTCGCACAGGAGACGGGAACAGAGGGCGGCAGACAGATTTCCTCCCAGGCAGAAAAGGGAAAATTTGTGGTAAGAGTGCTGGTGGTTCTGGGTATGGCAGCAGGATTTCTGCTCCGTTATCAGTTTGTCAGCAGCAGACATACCAGAAAAATGAAGCATGGCTCAAATAATGAGCGGATGGACGAGATGATTCGGCAGTTTGAACTGAGCAGGTGCATTTTTCATGTAAAGATTTCAGAATGTGAAAAGAATGAGAAAAAGGCAGAACAGCTTCTGGCAGCAGTTCCTCAAGATAACATTGACCTGAAGATGATTGCCCGGGCACTCGATATTATTGACAAATACCGTTATGCACCATCCGGTGAGCTGACCTCGGAAGAAGTGAGAAAATTTCTTGATTTTGTGCAATTATACGATACATTGCTGTATAATGGAGGGAATTTTTATGAAAAATTTGTATACAAGTATATCAAATGCTTGTATTTGAAAAGCAAATAGGGTATAATCTATGTAGATGTCAGGGTCAGAAGGTCTAAGCCCACATGAGCTTGCTCATAAGTGGGTGAAAGACTTTAGGACCCGCCCCGATATGAGCATAAAAGTGGGGGAAACCCCACGATATGCGAATATTGGGCAGGATTGTGGGAGTGCGCAGCACGGAACAATCCGCAGACATTTCATTTATTTATAAGTTTTTAGAAAAGACAGTACAATAGGTCATAAACACTTTGTGTTTACGACAAAATATGTACTGGGATATGGAGGAAGGTAAATATGTTAGTTTCAGCAAAAGAAATGTTACAAAAAGCAAAAGCAGGTCATTATGCAGTAGGTCAGTTTAACATTAACAACCTTGAGTGGACAAAGGCAATTCTTCTTACAGCAGAAGAATTAAAGTCCCCTGTTATTCTGGGTGTATCCGAGGGTGCAGGAAAATATATGTGCGGATATAAGACGGTTGTAGGTATGGTGAACGGTATGCTCGAAGAACTGAAGATCACAGTTCCTGTAGCACTTCATCTTGACCACGGCAGCTATGAAGGATGCTTAAAATGTGTGGAAGCAGGATTTTCATCCATCATGTTTGATGGTTCCCATTATCCGATCGCGGAAAATGTAGAAAAGACAAAGGAACTCGTTAAGATTGCAGCAGATCATGGTATGTCACTGGAAGCTGAAGTTGGAGCAATCGGTGGAGAAGAAGATGGTGTCATCGGAAAAGGTGAATGTGCAGATCCGAAGGAATGTAAGGCAATCGCTGACTTAGGGGTTGATATGCTGGCAGCAGGTATCGGAAATATCCATGGAAAATATCCTGCAAACTGGGAAGGCTTAAGTTTTGAAACACTTGACGCAGTACAGCAGCTTACCGGAGAGATGCCATTAGTACTTCATGGTGGTACAGGTATTCCAGATGATATGATTAAGAAAGCCATTTCGCTTGGAGTAGCAAAGATTAATGTAAATACAGAATGTCAGCTTTCTTTTGCAGCAGCAACAAGAAAATACATTGAAGAAGGTAAGGACAACCAGGGGAAAGGATATGATCCAAGAAAGCTTCTTGCACCTGGTTTTGAAGCAATTAAAGCGACAGTAAAAGAAAAGATGGAATTATTTGGTTCAGTTGGAAAAGCAGAATAATTGTAAAGATGAATAACATATATTGCCAGAGAAGTGCCGGAAAGGCACTTCTTTGGAATTTTGGAGATTGATATGAAACAGAAAATAATCAGATATGCGGTAATGATTGTTGCACTGGGGGTATTTATATATTCAGCTTATCAGCTTACACTCATTTATATAGAGAGTAAGGAAAGTATGGAAGTATACGATGAAGTAAAGAATATGTTTATTTCGGATGCTTCAGATCAGGAGATACAGACGGATGAACAGGGAATGACCATAGCAAATAATAATTCCGGCGGACAGTTTGTCTGGGATTATGAAAAAATGCTTGCATATAATCAGGAAGCCATTGGTTATATCCGTCAGGATAATGGTGAATACATAGATAATCCGATTCTTCAGCATTCAGATAATGAGTATTATCTCACGCATCTTGCGAATAATCAGGAGAGCAGTGTAGGAAGCATATTTGTGGATTATAGAATACAGGAAGGATTAGATGCAAGAAATGCCATCGTATACGGTCACAACATGGGAAAACGTGTGAATAATATCATGTTTGGCTCACTGAACTGGTATTATTATTGTGACAATGATCCGGATTATTACAAAAATCATCCAACCCTTGATGTCTATGTAGGATACAAGCATTATAAATACTATGTATTTGCGGCTTATAAAACGGAAGCGGAAGGCGGATGGACCTATACCTATTCCTTTGAAGATGATGCGGCATTTGTAAATTATGTAAATGAATGTAAGGCAAGATCAAAATATGTTTTTGACCAGGCAGGGGAAATCACGGCAGAAGATAAGATTATTACACTTTCTACCTGCTGCGAGAGTGAGGATAAGCGAATGATCGTGCAGGCAGTCCGCAGGGAAGAAATCAATGATGTACCGAATGTACCGGAAGATGCTGTAGTGGCAGCACAGAGAGGTGTGGTAAATATCGGTGGGGAAGAAACAACCGTACCGGAAGAAACAACGACCGAGCCGATCACGGAAGCAGTGACCGAGCCTGTGACCGAGGCAGCGACGGAAGCACCTGTCATGGTGCAGCCGGTAACCAAGGCACAGCAGACAGAACCGGCAACCCAGGCGACCACCGTACAGCAGACAACGGCCGCACCTGAACCGACAACGGAAGCACCGACGCAGCCGGCAACCCAGCAAACGACAAAGGAGACCACGACGGCGGCACCGGAGACAACCACGGTGCAGCCAACGACAAAGGAAACGACGACAGCCGCTCCTGAGCCGGTGACACCGGAAGGAACCACCCCGGCAGGGCCAGAATCGTAGAAAAACGGCGGCAGGAGAGTCTGGTTGCGAAAAAATATCATAATTATGAAAAAAAGTGCTTGCAATTTGAATAAAAATGATGTATCTTATTTGTGTAAAGGCGATGGCCTAATATAAAATATTTGTTATGCAAGAACAATGGCGTTCCAGCTTTTTTTGGAGCGCCTATTTTTATACCATCCTATGGTACGGCATAATAAGTAAGATAGAAAGAAAATATGAAAGGAATGGAAAGTATGAGCGAAGTATTGAATGTTGAAAAGATTTTTAACCAGAATGTATTCACACTTGGAAAGATGAAGGAGCGTCTGCCAAGAAAGGTATTTAACGAAGTGAAGAATGTTATGGATCACGGCGGAGAGTTATCTTTGGCAGCAGCCGATGTCGTAGCAAAAGCGATGAAAGACTGGGCAGTAGAAAATGGTGCAACACATTATACTCACTGGTTTCAGCCACTTACCGGTGTAACAGCTGAAAAGCATGACTCATTCGTAACAAATCCGGATGAAGAAGGAAAGATGTTAATGGAGTTTTCCGGTAAGGAATTAATCAAAGGTGAACCGGATGCATCCTCATTCCCATCAGGTGGATTAAGAGCCACATTTGAAGCAAGAGGATATACAATCTGGGATATTACCTCACCAGTATTCTTAAAAGAAGATGCAACAGGTGTTGTTCTTTGTATCCCGACTGCTTTCTGTTCCTATACAGGTGAAGCACTTGATAAAAAGACACCGTTATTGAGATCCATGGATGCTGTCAGCGAACAGGCACTCAGAATCGTAAGATTATTTGGCAATACCGAAGCAACAAAGGTAACTGCATCCGTAGGACCGGAACAGGAATACTTCCTGGTAGACAGAAAGAACTTCCTTGCAAGAAAAGACCTGATTTATACTGGAAGAACCTTATTCGGTGCACCTGCTCCAAAGGGACAGGAACTCGATGACCATTACTTTGGAACAATCAGGGAACGTGTCGGCGGATTCATGCACGACTTAAATATCGAACTGTGGAAACTCGGTATTACCGCAAAGACACAGCACAACGAAGTAGCACCTGCACAGCACGAGCTTGCACCGATTTACAACACGGCAAACGTAGCAGTTGACCACAACCAGTTAGTTATGGAAACCATGAAAGAAGTAGCAGAACGTCAGGGGCTTGCCTGCCTCCTTCATGAGAAACCATTTGCAGGTGTCAATGGTTCCGGAAAACATGATAACTGGTCCATTACCACGGACAATGGGGTAAACCTCTTAGAGCCTGGTAAGACTCCAAACAATAACAAGCAGTTCCTTCTGGTTCTTGCCTGCATAATGAAAGCGGTTGATAAACACGCAGATTTACTCCGTCAGTCAGCATCTGATGTCGGCAACGACCACAGATTAGGAGCAAACGAAGCACCTCCAGCAATCATCTCCATCTTCTTAGGCGAGCAGTTAGAGGATATCGTAGAACATATCATCAAAGATGGTGTGGCTACTACAAGCAAAGAAGGCGGTAAGTTAGAGACAGGTGTAAGTACACTTTCCGATATTGCAAAAGATGCAACTGACAGAAACAGAACATCACCATTTGCATTTACTGGAAACAAATTCGAGTTCCGTATGGTAGGTTCTAAGGATTCTATCGCAAGCCCGAATACCACATTGAACGCAATCGTGGCAGAAGCATTCTGTGAAGCAGCAGATGAACTGGAGAAAGCAGAAGATTTCGACAGTGCATGTGATGCATTAATCCAGAAATACATGAAAGAATATCAGAGAATCATCTTCAATGGCAACGGATATTCAGATGAATGGGTTGAAGAGGCTGCAAGAAGAGGACTTCCAAACATCAAGTCCATGGTAGATGCCGTAGAAACATTAACCACAGACAAGGCAGTTGCATTATTCGAGAAATTCGGTATCTTTACAAGAAAAGAACTGGAATCCAGAGAAGAAGTATTATATGAACAGTACTCAAAGGTAATCAATATCGAAGCACTTACCATGATCGATATGGCAACCAAGCAGTACATACCATCTGTCATCAAATACACAAAGGATCTGGCAGATACCGTGCTTGCCGTAAAAGAAGCAGGAGCAGATACTTCCGTACAGTCAGAGATGCTTTCAGAAATTACCGTATTATTAAAAGATGCGAAAGCAGCTCTGGAAAAATTAAAAGTATCACAGGCAGAAGGTCTGAAGAAAGAAGGCAGAGAACAGGCATTCTTCTACAAAGATACTGTCATGGTTGATATGAATAATTTAAGAGCACCGGTTGATAAACTGGAAATGCTGGTAGACAAAGACTTCTGGCCAGTACCATCATATGGTGATTTAACATTTGAAGTTTAAAAACAGGTTGATATAAAATAAATTGGTTATGGAAAAGGCAATTTCATTTAGTTGGAGTTGCCTTTTTTTCATACCTATTGTATACTAATAGAAAGAAAAAACATTTGGTTGAGGTGGACATATGGTAAATACATACAAATGTCCCGGCTGTGGCGCGTCTTTGGAATACAGGCCGGGAGCAGGTGAACTTGTCTGCGAGTATTGCGGGACACATGTAAGTGTCAGCGATTTGGACAGTCAGGAAGAGCACTATCGATGTGAAGTAGAAAACGAAGCTGTGCAGGAGGAAACAAGGCAGGACTTTCAGGGATATACCTGCAAAACCTGCGGTGCACATCTGATTACGGATGAGCATACGACTGCAACGGTATGCTGTTATTGCGGCAGTTCGGCATTGATTCCGGAACGGATGGAAGGAATCTTACAACCGGCAGGGGTAATTCCGTTCAAGATAGGAAAAGCAGAAGCAAAGGAGAGATTTCGTAAGTGGCTGTGTACCGGTTTCTTTACTCCGAAAGTATTCCGCGATCAGGCAACACTGGAAAATATCCGAGGAGTCTATGTACCATTCTGGCTGTACGATTATGATGCCAGTGCAGATCTGAAAGCGGAATGTACGAAGATACACCATGAACGGAAAGGCGATATGGAATATACGCATACCGATTATTATATGGTAGAGCGTGACGCAAGGGGCAGTTATCTCAAAGTTCCGGTGGATGCATCGGAGCAGATGCCGGATGATATCATGGACAGAATGGAGCCATTTGATTACAGTGAGATCAAAGAATTCCAGATGCCATATCTGGCAGGATATGAATCGGAAAAATACAGCTATGAAAGTGGTGATGACGAGGTTGCGGGAAGAGTGGAGCAGAGAGTCCGCACCTATATTGCAAGGGATGTAAGAGATACGATTCAGGGATACAGCGGCACAAGGATTCTGTCCAACCAGATCCGGATGACGAGAAAAAAAGCCATGTACACCCTTTTGCCGGTGTGGATGATTACCTACCGCTATCAGGACGAAAACCGTATCTTTGCCATTAATGGGCAGACAGGAAAGCAGGTTGGGGATTTGCCGACTTCCAAACAGAAGATGTGGTCATGGTTCTTTGGAATTACCGCCGTAATTACCATTGTATTAAGAGTGTTGGGAGGGCTGTTCGGATGAAAAAATTAATTCAGGCCATACTAATGGCAGTATTTATGATATTACTGGTCATTCCGCAGGCAGTGCAGGCACAGGAATACAGCAGTGAACAGGATTATTACCAGGCAGTACAGGATAATCAGAGAGTATATGACTTTGCGGAACTTCTGAGTGATTCGGAAAGAGAGAATATAGAGGAAAAGATTAGTGATGCGAGTGAACAGTCCGGGCTTGACATTGTTGTTCTGACCGTAAACCAGATGTTTGGAAAGACGGACAGGGAGATGGCGGATGACTTTTACGATAACGGACAGTTCGGATTTGAACTGGAAGGAAAAGAAGATTCCGGAATCCTTCTCCTCATCGACATGGAAAACAGACAGTTATACATTTCCACGGCAGGAACGGGAATCGATTATGTAACGGATGACGACTGGAAAGAGATACTGAATGACATCCGTGATTATGCCACGGATGGAGATTATGTGCAGGTGTGCGAAACCTATATAGATGATGTTATCTTCTATGCGAAGTGGGCAAACAGCACATTCTTTACCATGTTTCAGAGCCTTACCGTGGATCTGATTATCGGAGTGGTTATTGCAGGCATCGTGGTGCTGGTTCTGAGATTCTCCGGAAAATCAGAAAAGACGGTTTCCAGGGAAACTTACCGTGCTCCGGGCGGTATCCAGCTGGCATCCAAAGAGGATCGCTTTATCCGCAGGGCAACCACTTCACGGAAAATTGAGCAGAACACACAGAGCAGCAGCGGCAGTTCCGTACATAAATCGAGCAGCGGCAAGACGCATGGCGGCGGCGGAACCGGATTTTAAGACAGATTTACCGGGTGTCGGAAGGGACTTGCGGCACCCGGTTATGCCAGAGCCGGAATCCTTATCATGCAGGCAGGAACTGCATTTGAACGTTTGGCACTGGCATCAGAATATAAGAGTGACAGCAGAATGGAGGAAATTATGTCAGAAAAGAAGAACCCGATTGTAACATTTGAAATGGAAAATGGTGATGTGATAAAGGCAGAACTTTATCCGGAAATAGCAGAAAATACAGTAAATAACTTTATCAGCCTGGTAAATAAGGGCTTTTATGACGGACTTATTTTTCACAGAGTAATCAATGGATTCATGATTCAGGGCGGATGTCCGGAAGGAACCGGAATGGGCGGCCCTGGTTACAGCATAAAGGGAGAATTTGCACATAACGGTGTGGAAAATTCACTTGAACATACCGAAGGTGTGTTATCCATGGCTCGTGCCATGCATCCGGATTCTGCAGGATCACAGTTCTTCATCATGCATAAGGCAGCACCGCATCTGGATGGTGAATATGCAGCATTTGGTAAAGTAACCGAAGGAATGGATATTGTCAATAAGATTGCGGAAGTTCCGACCGATTACAGTGACAGACCATTAGATCCGCAGAAGATAAAGAAAGTAACCGTAGAAACATTTGGTGTTGCATATCCGGAGCCGGAAAAATGCTAAAAGCCATTTTATTTGATATGGATGGGGTGCTGGTAGACAGCGAACCCATCCATTTTAAGTCAAACTGTATTACATTGGAAAAATATTGCAATATCACATTGGAATATGAATATTATAAACAGTTTATCGGTTCAACCATTGCGTATATGTGGAAACGTGTTGTGGATGATTTTCATATTGTGGAATACACGGCGGATGATTTGCTGAAATTAAATGATGCCGTTCTTCAGGAACTGGTAGAAAAAGACGGATATCCACCCATACCGGGAGCGGCGGAATGTGTCCGGGAGTGGAAGCAGGCAGGCTATCTTCTGGCGGTTGCATCCTCTTCCAAAAGAGAAAAAATTCTCCAGAATATCAAAAGACTGGGGATTGCAGACTGTTTCGACCGGATCGTAAGCGGCATGGAGCTGGAGCATCCAAAGCCAAGCCCGGATATCTTTCTGGAAGCAGCAAAACTGCTCGAAGTAAAACCGGAAGAATGCCTGGTCATTGAAGATTCGGGGAACGGAGTGAAAGCGGCGGTGTCAGCCGGAATGGCATGCCTGGGGTTTCTTAATCCAAATTCCGGCGAGCAGGATTTATCCGGAGCCGATTATCTGTTTGAATCATTTTCATCTCTGGATGAATCGTTTCTGTGCATGGTGCATAACCATCATTTTGGTGAGCCATGAAGAGCATGGGAGACGGAACGGATGATTCTGCGCGAGATGACCGTGCAGGATGTGGACAGGATCTACCGTCTCTATGAAGATCCCAGGGTTACAGAATATATAGAAGCATTATTTTCTGATCCGGAGGAAGAAAAGGCATATACCCAGTCCTATTATCGGAATGTATACTGTTTTTATGGATTTGGGATATGGCTGCTGGAAAGGAAAACGGACGGGGAACTCTTAGGCAGGGCAGGACTCGAAGTCAATGAGAACGGGGAGTTTGTTCTGGGGTATATGCTTGCCGCAAAGTACCAGCATCAGGGATATGCTTATGAAGCCTGCCAGGGAATACTCGAATATGCCCGTGAATATCTGGAGCTGGAACCGGAAGAAATCATTGCGTGCATTGAGCCGGAAAACAGAGCGTCCGTGAAACTGGCTGAGAAACTGGGAATCACGATCCGCTGGATGGACAAATCTATATAAATAAAAAAGATGCATTCAAGAGTGCATCTTTTTTTGGTTATAATTGGTTGTATAATAAAAAAGGGAGGAAGTCCAGCACTCACAACAGTGCCAAGACCCTATTATGAAAAATATCGAATTGATAACTCTTTCATTTCGATGGTTAAAGTATAGAAAACAATGGTTAATAAATCATGGGAATTGTGTAAAACATCATTAAATAAAATATGAATTAAATATGAATAATACTGAAAATAAGAATAAAAACAAAGTAGTTTTCAGAAAATTAAGAAAATGAAAAAATATGTAACAGTTGAATTTAGAAGGGAAGTATGATAATATTAATAAATGGTGTGCAGACACGAAAGAATATATTTAGTAGTAATGTGAAAGGTGAGAGGTGAATCTTATGTATAAGATCATAAAAAAGATTGAACTGAATCCTACTGTTACCCGTATGGACATTGAAGCTCCATTGGTTGCAAAAAAAGCAGAACCGGGACAGTTTATTATTTTGAGGACAGATGAAGAGGGAGAACGTATTCCGCTTACGATCGCTGATTACGACAGAGAAGCCGGAATCGTGACCATCATTTTCCAGAAGGTAGGTGCTACCACCGAAAAACTCGGTCATTTAGAAGAAGGAGAATTTATCCGGGATTTTGTAGGACCGCTTGGTACAGCATCTGAACTGGAAGGATTAAAGAAAGTGGCAGTAGTCGGCGGTGGTGTCGGAAGTGCCATTGCATATCCGATTGCAAAGAAACTTCACGGACTCGGTGCAGAAGTACACTCCATCGTTGGTTTCCGGGGAAAGGATCTTGTCATTCTGGAAGAAGATTTTGATAAAGTAAGTGATAAATTTGTGCGTATGTCAGATGACGGCACATGGGGAACAAAGGGACTTGTTACCAATGCATTAAAAGAACTGATTGAAAGCGGAGAAAAGTACGATGAAGTCATTGCCATCGGACCGTTGATCATGATGAAATTCGTAGCTGCCCTGACCAAAGAATACGGAATCAAGACCGTTGTCAGCATGAACCCGATCATGGTAGATGGTACAGGCATGTGCGGCGGATGCAGACTGACCGTTGGCGGAGAGACAAAATTCGCCTGCGTGGACGGACCGGATTTTGACGGACATCAGGTAGATTTCGATGAAGCAATGGAGAGAGGTTCGATGTATAAACCTTTTGAACAGCACAAGAGAGAGGAAACATGCAATTTATTTGCAAAGGAGGTACAGTAACATGCCGAATATGTCATTAAAGAAGAATGAAATGCCGGTACAGGATCCACAGGTCCGTAATAAGAATTTTAAGGAAGTGGCACTGGGTTATACCAAAGAACAGGCGATCGACGAGGCACAGAGATGCCTGCATTGCAAAACAAGAAATTGTGTGGCAGGATGCCCGGTAAGAATCGATATTCCTGATTTTATCAAAGAAGTAGCAGAAGGTAATTTTGAAGAAGCATACCAGATCATTGCAAAATCAAGCTCACTTCCTGCTGTCTGCGGCCGTGTATGTCCGCAGGAATCACAGTGCGAAGGAAAATGTGTGCGTGGAATCAAGGGCGAACCGGTGGGAATCGGACGTTTGGAAAGATTTGTTGCAGATTATCATAATGAAAATGCAAAAGAACATGCAGTGAAACCGCAGTCAAACGGACATAAGGTAGCAATTATCGGTTCTGGTCCTTCTGGACTTACCTGTGCGGGCGATCTGGCAAAACTGGGATATGAAGTTACTGTTTTTGAAGCACTTCATTTAGCCGGCGGTGTACTGGTATACGGTATTCCGGAATTTCGTCTTCCAAAGTCCATCGTACAGAAAGAAATCGACGGATTAAAGGAACTCGGTGTAAAAGTAGAAACCAATATGGTTATCGGTAAGGTTTTATCCATCGATGAACTGAAGGAAGAATATGGATTTGAAGCAGTATTCATCGGATCCGGTGCGGGCCTTCCAAAATTCATGAATATTCCGGGCGAGAACTTAAAGGGTGTTTATTCTGCAAACGAATTCCTGACCAGAGTAAACCTTATGAAAGCATACGAGGAAGATGCGGATACTCCGATTAAACAGAGCAAAAAGGTAGCCGTAGTCGGCGGCGGAAACGTTGCCATGGATGCAGCACGTTCTGCATTAAGACTGGGAGCAGAAGAAGTATACATTATTTACAGACGTTCCAGGGAAGAACTTCCGGCAAGAGCAGAAGAAGTAGAGCACGCAGAGGAAGAAGGAATTATATTTAAATTCCTGACCAATCCGGTAGAAATTCTTGCAGATGAGAACCGTTTCGTAGGCGGAATCAGATGCGTAGAGATGGAATTAGGTGAGCCGGATGCATCCGGAAGAAGAAGACCTATCGTAAAAGAGGGTTCTGAATTTGAGATTCCGGTAGACTGCGTGATTATGGCACTTGGAACATCTCCGAATCCGCTCATTAAGAATACCACAGAAGGTCTTGATACGCAGAAATGGGGCGGAATCATCGTCGAAGAAGAGACAGGACTTACTTCCAGAGAAGGCATTTATGCCGGTGGAGATGCCGTAACAGGTGCAGCAACCGTTATCCTTGCCATGGGTGCAGGAAAGACTGCAGCACAGGCAATCGATGAATATATTAAGGCGAAATAAAATATGAAAGAAAAACTGAAAGACTTATTAGATTTAAATAATTCGTTTTACACCTTTTGCAAGAAGATCGGCTGGGTTTTTCTGATGAATCTGTTATTCATCATTACCAGTATTCCGGTTATTACCATCGGAGCTTCTACAACTGCGATGTATACGGTGTTCAACAAAATGATTGACGAGAGGGAATTCAGCTTCTTCGGGGATTATTTCCGGGCTTTCCGGGATAATTTCCTGATATCCACGGCGGTATGGCTTCCGGAACTATTGATTACGGCGGCATTGTTTTTAAATACCTTATACGTATTTAACAGTATGTCAGGTGCATTTGGAATCATTATGCGTATCGGGACGGTTCTGCTGCTCATTGCAAATGCCCTGATTGCAAATATGCTTTTTCCACTGATTGCAAGATTTGACATTACGATCAAAGAACTCATCCCGACAGTATTCCAGATGCTGACAGAGCATCCGGGACTGGCAGCGGAAAGTGTATTATTTACGGGTGTGATCTTCGGAGGCTGCTTCGGAATCATCCTGTCAGGCTGGTTTCTGGGGCTATTCATCCTGTTCCCGCTGATTTCTTTCGGACTTCATGCATTTATGCAGAGTTATCTTTGCAAAAAGCTGTTCCATTATTATATGGAAGAGGAGGAAGAAGATCCGGATTATGTCCTCGGTTACAGCCAGGAAGAACTGGATACATTTTCAGAAAAACATTTTGACGAATAAATAAAAAGGTCTTTACATTTTTCAGAAGATTGAGTATAATAAAAACAGAGAACGAAGATGTTCCTGAGCAAGGGATGACTTCGTTCTTTTTTTGCGGACAATACCGCAAGAAAGGGCAGAAAACTGCTCAAATACTTTCCCTCACATTATACATATATATAGAAACTGGAGTATGTCTGACATACTCCTTTTCTGTGTGAAAAAATTAGGTAATTGCGAAACACTTAAATTTTTGTAAATGCATATGCAAATGAAACATTACACGAAGGCACGCTCCCGCTACATTCGGCTGGTAGCGGTACTAAGATGCTAAAATACAGCATCTAAGTGCCGACCGCCTCATAGTACCTTCTTAGTAATTGTTCAATTTGCATATACAGTAAAGATAAATTATGAGTTTCGCAATTACCTAGTGAAAAAATATTTGTGCGTCAGAAGGCTTGACAAATCAAAAAAAAATAGGCAATATATAGAAAAAGATAATGACAGAAGAAAAGGAAGTAAGTCAGGTATGATATTAGCGATTGACATGGGAAATACGAATATAGTGATTGGCTGTATTGATGATGAGAAGATTTATTTTGAGGAAAGAATAGCGACGGATTTATCCAAGACGGAACTGGAGTATTTCTGCCTGTTTAAGACGGTGCTGGAGCTGTACCAGATACATGGGGATGAGATTAGCGGGGCGATTATATCGTCGGTTGTTCCGCCGCTGGTAAATGTATTGAAGGCTGCGGTGGAGAAGCTGATCGGAGTTACACCGTATATCGTAGGCTCCGGAATCCGTACCGGTCTGAATATCGTGATGGATAATCCGAGACAGGTTGGAAGTGATATGATTGTGGATGCAGTGGCGGCAGTCAGGGAATACAAAGCACCGTTTATCGTGATCGATATCGGAACGGCGACAACCATGAGTGTTGTGGACAGGCATGGTAATTATATCGGGGGATGTATTATGCCGGGAGTCAAGGTTTCGGCAGATTCCCTGGCGGCAAAGGCAGCGCAGCTTTCCAGGGTAGATTTTGCGGCACCGGCGAAATGCATCGGCAAAAATACGGTGGACTGCATGAAGAGCGGTATTATATTCGGGCATGCGGCATGTCTGGACGGCATGATTGACAGAATGCAGGAAGAGCTCGGCTATCCGTGTAAGATTATTGCAACCGGCGGACTGGCAGGAGTAATAATTCCATGCTGCCGGCATGAAATTATCGAAGATCAGGAACTGTTGTTAAAAGGTCTTAAGATTATATACGATTTGCAGACGGAACATTAAGGAGAAAAATATGTTAAAAGGAAAAAATATCGTACTGGCGGTAACAGGGAGCATTGCGGCATACAAGATAGCAAATCTTGCCAGTATGCTTGGAAAACTTCATGCAAAGGTTACGGTTCTTATGACCGCAAATGCAACGAATTTCATAAATCCGATTACATTTGAAACACTGACCGGAAATAAATGTCTGATCGATACCTTCGATCGTAATTTCCAGTACAATGTGGAGCATGTATCGCTGGCGAAGGAAACCGATCTGGTGCTGGTTGCACCGGCATCAGCCAATGTAATAGGAAAGATAGCGAACGGCATAGCGGATGATATGCTTACAACCACGGTAATGGCATGCAGCTGCAAAAAAATTATTGCACCGGCGATGAATACCCAGATGTATCTGAATCCGATCGTGCAGGATAATATGAACAAACTCAGACGCTTTGGCATGGAAGTGATTACACCGGATACAGGTCATCTTGCCTGCGGGGACGATGGAATCGGAAAAATGCCGTCCGAACAGGTACTGTTAGATTATATTTTAAGGGAGATTGCATTTGAAAAAGATCTGGCGGGAAAGAAAGTCCTTGTGACGGCAGGTGCAACGATGGAAAAGATCGATCCGGTAAGATATATATCCAACCATTCCACCGGTAAAATGGGTTATGCCATTGCAGAGAATGCCATGTTAAGAGGTGCAGATGTAACATTGATTACAGGAAAGTCCGCATTGACACCGCCGCTTTTTGTCAATGTTGTGCCGGTTATTTCCGCACAGGATATGTTCGATGCGGTCAGAGACTGCATGGAAGAACAGGATATTATCATCAAAGCGGCAGCCGTTGCCGATTACCGTCCGGTAAATCCGGCAGAGGAAAAGATAAAGAAGCAGGAAGATGATATGAGCATCCGGCTTGAACGGACGGATGATATCCTTGGTTACATCGGGGAGCATAAGAAGCCGGGACAGTTTATCTGCGGATTCTCCATGGAAACACAGAACATGATCGAAAATTCCAGAAAGAAGCTTTTGAAGAAAAAAGCGGATATGATTGTGGCAAATAATTTGAAACAGGAAGGGGCAGGATTCGGAACGGATACGAATATCGTCACGTTTATCACCGCAGATGATGTGGAAGAAATGCCGATTATGAGCAAGGAAGAGGTGGCATTTCTGCTTCTGAAAAAAATTTTGAAAAAAATTTAAAAAAGTACTTGCATTTTTCTGAGACTGTGCTATAATACATTTTGTCGTCAGGACAATGGCCCATCGCCAAATGGTAAGGCACTGGACTCTGACTCCAGCATTTTCAAGGTTCGAATCCTTGTGGGCCAGTTAGAAAGCAGCTTCAGAGAAGCTGCTTTTTTTGAACTTTAAAACAGAAAATTTCCGGATAGAGAGAATATCCGGTATAGTACAAGGAGGACGGAATGATCGAATTAGGAAAATATCAGACACTTACTATAGTAAAGAAAACAGATTTTGGTGTATATCTGGCAGAAGATAGAGAAAATAAGAGCGGGGAAGCTGAGAGAGTGCTTCTTCCGATAAAACAGGTTCCGGAAAATGCAAAGCCGGGCGATGCGGTGAAAGTATTTATTTATCGTGATTCCAAAGACAGACTGATTGCTACTACCGCACATCCGAAACTTACGGTAGGCGAGCTGGCAGTCCTGAAGGTAAATGATGTGACAAAGATAGGTGCATTTCTTGACTGGGGACTTGAAAAAGACCTGTTCCTGCCATTTAAGGAGCAGACCTGCAGAGTCATGGTCGGAGAAGAATATCTGGTGGCACTGTATATTGATAAATCATCCAGACTTGCGGCAACCATGGATGTATACAAATACATGAAGATTGCCGGGGATTATGAAAAAGATGATATCGTGGAGGGTATCATTTACGAAATAAAAGAAGGCCTTGGAGCATTTGTGGCAGTAGATGGTGAGTATGCTGCCATGATACCTGAAAAAGAGATACATGAAAGACTCAGAGTCGGTCAGAGAATTACGGCGAGAGTAACGAATGTCAGGGAAGATGGAAAGATTAACCTGAGCATCCGCCAGAAAGCATATGAACAGATGGACAAGGATGCAGAAACTGTTTTGCGGGTAATACAGGAGTACGACGGAGTGCTTCCGTATAACGACAAGGCATCACCGCAGCTGATAGAGAGGGACTTTCACATGAGTAAGGCGGCCTTTAAGCGGGCTGTGGGCAGACTGTATCGGGAAAGAAAAATCGAAATCAGGGAAAACGGGATCCGACTCACAGAAAACTAATATATAATGGAGGTATGATACAATGAAAAAAATCATCAGTACAGATAAGGCACCGGCAGCAATCGGACCTTATTCACAGGCAATCGAAGTAAACAACATGGTATTTACATCAGGAGTAATTCCGGTAAATCCTCCTACAGGCGAGATTCCGGAAGGAATTGAAGCACAGGCAAGACAGGCCATAGGTAATCTTGTCGCTCTTTTAAAGGAATCAGGTGTTGAAGCAGAAAATGTAATCAAGACAACCGTATTCATCAAGAATATGGATGATTTCGGAAAAGTAAATGAAGTATATTCAGAGTTTTTCAAGAAAGACTGCCCGGCACGTTCCTGCGTGGAAGTAGCAAGACTTCCAAAGGATGTTCTTATTGAAATCGAAGCAATCGGATTAAAATAATTAGAAAAAAGTACAAAGTATCTAAGATTAATGCAAAGTTTTTTGTATAAAATATGAAAACATTTTCAGTGTCAAAAATAAAAATGAAAAAAGTATAAAATTGCCTTGTACAATTTAACTAAAATATCCAAAAGCATTTCAGTACAAAGTGATATAGCAATTTTCAGACATTTGAGATAAAATTAGATATGCTTAAAAATAAGAACTTAATTGGAGGATTTAAATAATGGCAAGTTTATCATTAAGAAACATTAGTAAGGTATATCCAAATGGTTTCGTAGCTGTTAAAGATTTCAATCTTGAAATTGCAGACAAGGAATTCATCATTTTCGTAGGACCTTCAGGATGTGGAAAATCAACAACACTTCGTATGATCGCAGGACTGGAAGAAATCAGCTCCGGTGAATTATATATCGGCGATAAATTAGTAAACGATGTAGAACCTAAGGATAGAGATATTGCGATGGTATTCCAGAACTATGCGTTATATCCTCATATGTCAGTTTACGATAATATGGCATTCGGTCTTAAATTAAGAAAGACTCCAAAGGATCAGATCAGCAAGCTCGTTCATGAAGCTGCAAGAATCCTTGACCTGGAACATCTTCTTGATCGTAAGCCGAAGGCTTTATCAGGTGGTCAGAGACAGCGAGTTGCCATGGGACGTGCGATTGTCCGTGAACCAAAAGTATTCCTCATGGACGAACCTTTATCAAACCTTGATGCCAAGTTAAGAGTACAGATGCGTGTCGAGATTTCCAAATTACATAAGAGACTGGAAGCTACTATCATCTATGTAACACATGACCAGACAGAAGCTATGACACTGGGTACCAGAATCGTAGTTATGAAAGATGGTGTTATCCAGCAGTGTGATTCCCCTATCAACTTATACAACTACCCTGTAAACCTCTTCGTAGCAGGATTCATGGGATCACCGGCTATGAACTTCATCGATGCAGATGTTGTAGAAGAAGCAGATGGCGTAAAACTTGAGTTTGGCAATGACAAGATCAAAGTACCTGAAAAGAAAGCAAAAGCTCTCGTTGATGGTGGCTACGTTGGTAAGAAAGTTGTTATGGGTATCCGTCCGGAAGACATTCATGATGATGAAGTTATGATTGCAAGCCAGCCGGAAGCAGTTGTTGAAACACAGATCAAGTTATACGAATTACTTGGTGCAGAAGTATTCTTATACTTCGATATTGCAGGAACAGATTGCACAGCAAGAGTAAATCCTCGTACAACAGCTAAGATTGGAGATACTGTTAAGTTTGCATTCGATTTAAACAAACTTCATGTATTCGACAAAGAAACAGAGAAGGTTATTGCAAACTAATTAACTTTTATGGAAAATATTGGAAAAGGCGATGTTTCAGAGAACACCGCCTTTTCTTTTTGCTTGAATCGGGAATCGTTTTATGTTACAATAAAGCAAGCGATGCATATAGATAAAAACAAATATTAGGGAGTGTGGCGGATGATATCAAATCAGATTTTACAAAGTACCATTGACGGAATTAAAAACATTGCAAGGGTGGAATTGAGCATATATGATATAGACGGAAAACTTCTGACTGCGACATTTTCAAATGCAGTTGATTATGAGGGATTTGTAAAGAACTTTGCGGATTCGGATGCAGAGAACCAGGAAGCAAGAGGCTGCCAGCTGTTTAAAGTAAGCGATGAGAGCAGACTCGAATATATCCTGCTCGTAATGGGAAGCAGCAACGATGTGTATATGATAGGAAAGATGGCGGTATTCCAGCTTCAGAACCTGATCACGGCATACAAAGAGCGTTTTGACAAGGATAATTTTATCAAGAATCTGCTGCTGGACAATCTTTTGCTTGTGGATATTTATAATCGTGCAAAGAAACTCCATATCGAGCAGAATGCAAGGCGTATCGTATTTATTGTCGAGACGAAGAATGAGAAGGATAACGGGGCATTGGAAACGATCCGGACATTGTTTGTGGCGAAGTCGAAGGATTTTATCACGGCAGTCGATGAGAAGAACATTATCATTGTCAGGGAACTGACTCCGAATGAAACATATGAGGACATGGAGAAAGTAGCAAGAACCGTTCTCGATATGCTGAATACCGAGGCGATGTCCTCTGCAAGGATTTCCTACGGAACAATTGTCAATGAGATAAAAGAAGTATCGAAATCTTATAAAGAGGCTAAGATGGCACTGGATGTCGGAAAGATTTTCTACAGTGAGAAAGTCATTATCGCATACAATCATCTGGGAATCGGACGTCTGATTTACCAGCTTCCGCTTCCGCTGTGCAAAATGTTCATCAAAGAAATTTTTGAAGGAAAATCACCGGATGAATTTGACGAGGAAACTTTGTCCACCATCAATAAATTCTTCGAGAACAGTCTGAATGTGTCCGAAACTTCAAGACAACTGTATATCCACAGAAATACTCTGGTATACCGTCTTGACAAGCTGGAGAAGAGTACCGGACTGGATCTCAGGAAATTCGAGGATGCCATTACATTCAAGATTGCACTGATGGTTGTAAAATATATGAAATATATGGAAAGTATTGATTATTAAAATAGGTAATTGCAAAACACTTAAATTTTGCAAGTGTATATGCAAATGATACAATACACGAAGGCACGCTCTCGCTACATTCGGCTGGTAGCGGTACTAAGATGCTAAAATACAGCATCTAAGTGCCGACCGCCTCATAGTACCTTCTTAGTATTTGTATCATTACATATACAATAAGGATAAATTATGAGTTTTGCAATTATTATTAAAATTATTAAAGGAGATTGCGATGATTGACTTGGAAAATGTCAGCAAGACATATTCAGCAGGTGCTCCGGCAGTAAATGACATTAATCTTCATATTGAAGAGGGAGAATTTGTATTTATTGTAGGGAATTCCGGGGCAGGAAAATCTACCCTTATAAAATTAATGTTAAAAGAACTGGAACCTACAACGGGACGTATTATAATTAACGGAAAGGATTTAAAGAAAATCAAGCACAGGAAGATTCATCTTCTGCGGAGGGATATCGGTGTCGTATTTCAGGATTTCCGTCTGTTAAAGGACAGAAGTGTGTACGATAATGTTGCATTTGCCCAACGTGTGGTAGAAGTGCCGAACCGGGTAATCCGCAGAAAAGTACCAGCGATGCTGTCCATGGTGGGACTGGCAGAGAAATACAAGTCTTTTCCGAGAGAACTTTCGGGAGGAGAACAGCAGAGAGTAGCACTGGCGCGTGCACTGGTCAATAATCCACCGATTCTGCTGGCAGATGAGCCTACGGGAAATCTTGACCCGAAGAATTCATGGGAAATCATGAAACTTCTGGAGGAAATAAATAATCGTGGAACAACCGTTATCGTCGTTACCCATAACAGTGAAATTGTGGATGCGATGCAAAAGAGGGTTGTTACGATTCACAAAGGAATGATTGTGAGTGACGAGCAGGCAGGGGGATACATTTATGAAGATTAGCACCTGGGCATACAGCCTGAAACAAGGTATTATAAATATTAAGAGAAATAAATTATTCTCATTGGCTTCAATCGCCACGATTGCCATCTGTATCTTTCTGATTGGCTTATTCTATTCTGTATTTACGAATATCAACAATATGATAACGCAGGCGGAGGAACAGATCAGCGTTACCGTATTTTTCAAACAGGGAATTACGGATGACGAAATCAACAGCCTAAAGGATAAGATCAGCCAGAGAGCAGAAGTAAAAGAAGTGGTCTATACCTCTTCTGAGGAAGCCTGGGAGCAGTTTAAGGAGATTTATTTTAAAGATCATATGGATCTGGCAGAGGGGTTTAAAGATGATAATCCGCTGGCAAATTCAGCCTCTTTTGAAATTTTCCTGAATGATATATCCATGCAGGATGTGCTGGTATCTTATCTGAACAGTTTGTCCGAAGAGGGAATCAGACAGGTAAATTCATCGGAGAATACGGCATCTACGGTAAGCGAATTCGGAAAACTGGTAGGATATGTATCTGTGGCATTGATCGTCATTCTTTTGGCGGTTGCGGTATTCCTGATCAGCAATACTATTACGATGGGAATCACGGTCAGAAAAGAAGAAATCGGCATTATGAAGCTGATGGGAGCAGCGGATATATTTGTCAGAGCACCGTTTATGGTGGAAGGTCTTATGATTGGATTGATTGGTGCAGTCATACCGATTGTTGTACTGTTCATATTATATAACAGAATTGTGGTATATATTCTTGCACAGTTCCAGCAGCTTTCTGCATTTACGGTATTTTTGCCGGCAAACCAGGTATTTCATGTGTTAGCACCGCTTTCACTGCTGATAGGAGCGGGAATCGGATTGGTCGGCAGTATGATTACAATAAAAAAACATTTGAATGTATAAGGAACAGAAAGTATCTGAATTACAGAATGGAGAATAAAGATGCATAAGAAGGTTAAAAATTATATAGCGGCTGTAGTAGTTACTGCGATATTCGGAGCAGCAGCCGTTGCAAATATGGATATTTCCTACGGAAGTATGGAGAGTGAAAAGGAAAGTCTGAATAACCTGAAGAGCGAAAAGGCTGATGTGGAGAAGATACTGGCAGATCTGGAGGCAAAGAAGGGAGACAGTGAAGCATATCTTAAGGAACTCGATGCAAAGGTATCAGATATTGCAAATAATATTTATGCACTGAATCAGCAGATTGATCAGAAGAATACCGAGATAAATGCAACGCAGGAATTAATATCCAAAACTGAGGTAGAGATCTCAGAGCAGTATGAAGCCATGAAGCTGCGTATCCAGTATATGTATGAAAATGGGAATGCGTCCTATATTTCCATGATACTGGATTCCAAAAGCATTGGGGATTTCCTGAACCGGGCAGAATACATCACGGAACTGACCAGTTATGACAGACAGATGTTAGAGGAGCTTCAGGCGAAGAAGAATGAAGTAGAGGCGGCAAAGGCAAGTCTTGACAAACAGCTTGCAGATCTGCAGGTTCTGCAGGAGAATGCAGAGGCAGAGAAGGCAGCGACCGAACAGTTGATGGAAGCAAAAAATCAGGAGATTGCACAGGTAAATGCATCGATTACGGATGCACAGAACCAGATCCATGACCTGGAAAATGACATTGCTGCACAGCAGGAGCTGGTATCAGAGATGGAATCGATCGAAGCCAGAAGAAAAGCCGAGGAAGAGTCCCGGAAGAAGGCGGAAGAGGAATCCAGAAAAGCAGCCGAGGAAGAATCAAAGCGGAAGGCGGCTGAGGCGGCTTCCAGGGCAGCAAAGAAGGGCAGCAGTAAGGCTGATACCACGACAAAGGGACAGGAAGCAACCACGTCAAAATCAAATACATCCACGAACCAGACGACAAGTAATGGCAAGTTTATCTGGCCGCTGAAGTCAAACACTTATATTTCATCGTATTTTTCCATGAGAAATAACCCATTTGGAGGCAGTGGAACAGAATTCCATAACGGAATCGACATACCGGCATCCACAGGAACTGCGGTTATGGCAGTTTCAGGCGGACAGGTGGCATGGTCAAGTTTAAGTTCATCGGCAGGCAACTGGATCGGCATTGACCATGGAAATGGAATTTATTCCGTGTATATGCATATGTCTTCCAGACTTGTGAAAGAAGGGGATTATGTTACCGCAGGTCAGACGATAGGACTGGTGGGAAGTACGGGCAGGTCTACCGCACCGCATCTGCATCTGAGTATCCGTCTGAATGGAAGTTATGTAGACCCACTGGATTATGTATCCCCATAACCCGGTGGCAGCCGGAATATCCGGATTTAGTAAAGTAGTTAGGAGACAGCATGAATATAGAAGACAAAAATCCTGATTTAAAATCATCATTTCAGAAGGGTCTGATTACAGGACTTCTGATCTGCTCATTATTTGCATTGATCTTTCTGTTTGTGGCAAAAGGAGGAATCCATCCGGCACAGAAGCAGACAGAGACCGGCCAGACATCAGGGGATACACAGGTATCCATGAGCGACATTGAGAAAAAACTGGAATCATTGGAGTCGCTGGTAGATGAGTATTATTATTACAGTGATGATATGGATACTTCCGCAATCGCAGATAAAGTCTATGCGGCTTATATTGCGGGACTGGAAGATAAATATTCCGAGTATTACACCGCAGATGAGATGCAAAAAAGAATGGAGAGCATCAATGGTTCTTACTGTGGCATCGGTGCTGTGGTATCGAAGAATGAAGATGGCGGGATAACCATCATTCTTCCATATGAGAATGCACCGGCGGCAAATGCAGGTCTGCAGCCGGGAGATATCATTCTGAGCATTGATGGAACAGATCTGTCCGGCATGGAGCTGGAGCAGGCGGTAACACTGGTAAAAGGCGAGGAAGGAACTTCAGCGGTATTTAAGGTGCGCCGTGGGGAAGAAGAATTTGAAACCACGATTACAAGGGAACAGGTGGATGTGCCTACCGTGTCCTATGAAATGAAAGAAGGAAATGTCGGATATATTTATATTTCCTCATTTGAGATGTCCACACCGGAGCAGTATAAGAATGCGATTGATGACCTGTTAAACCAGGGAGCAGAAGGGATTGTATTTGACCTGAGAAATAACGGCGGCGGCGCATTGGATGCGGTACTCGATATGCTCGATTATATTCTGCCGGAAGAACTGCTCATGTATGTGGAAGACAAATTTGAAAACCGGAAGAATTATTATTCCGAAGCAGAATGTATCGATGAAACCCTGCCGATGGCAGTTATTATTAACGGCAACAGTGCCAGTGCTTCGGAAGTATTTACCGGAGCATTGCAGGATTACGGACGTGCGAAGATTTTCGGCACAAAGTCCTACGGCAAGGGCGTGGTACAGAATCTTATCCCACTGAACGACGGAAGTGGAGTAAAGCTTACGATTGCAGAATATTTTACCCCGCTTGGCAGGAATTTTAACAATAACGGAATTGATCCTGATGAAATGGTAGAACTTCCGGACGAATCGCAGACGGAAGCCTATGATGAAAAAGGATATCTGAAGGAAGGATATGACACGCAGTTAAATGCGGCAGTTTCCTATATCCAGAGTCAGATTGCAGAAAAATAAAAATGCGTATAATCATAGTGCAGACAAGGTAGTTTTTACAAAACATGATTGTTACAAAAAATAAAGAGGAATGTGTGATGGATAAGTTAATATACAGAGTAAAAGCGATCGCAAAGAGTACATTGATTTTACTGCTGATTATTTTAGTAATGATTATGATGTATCAGATTAAGAAATTACAGGGAACAGCGAGAGTAATTAATTATGCCGGATTGGTGCGTGGTGCGACGCAGAGGGAAGTAAAGCTTGAGATTACCGGAAATTCCGATGATGATCTGATTACTTACCTGGACGATATTTTAAGCGGATTAAGATATGAGGACGGGAATTACGAGCTGATTCTGCTGGATGATAAGGATTACCAGAAAAAGCTGGATGTGCAGATTGCCTACTGGGAAGAACTCAAGGAAGAGATACAGAAAGTAAGGACGGATGGTTATCTTCAGACAGATATTGTTGACATGAGTGAAGCTTATTTTAAACTCGCAGATGAAACGGTGTCGGCGGCAGAAGATTATTCCGAAGAAATAGCCGTGCGTTTAAGATTGCTGGAAATCCTCTCAGCGATAATCATGGTCGGACTGATTGGGCTGATTATTGAACAGACTGTTACAGAAGTAAGAATTGCACGGATGAACAAGATACTGGAGAAAAAGGCATACATTGATTTGCATACGGGACTGCCGAATAAGAGCCGCTGTGAGGAAATGCTGCATAACGTAGAATTTTTAAAAGCTCCGGTTGCGTGTATTGTGCTGGATCTGAATAATTTAAAGCATGTCAATGACACTATGGGACATTCCATGGAAGATCAGCTTATCATGAATTTTGCAAGGATTATACGGAATGTAGTTCCGGCAAAAGATTTCGTGGGACGATGCGGGGGCGATGAATTTATTGTATTCGTGCATGAAGCAAGTCGGAGTGAAACAGAAGAGATGCTGAGGAATCTGCAAAATGAGGTAGAACGTTTTAACTGCTATGGAAAGAATATTAAAATCAGCTATGCAAGCGGATGGGCATTGTCCAGTGATTATGAGAATTGTACATTGCGTACCCTGTTTGACAAAGCGGACCAATATATGTACGAAGACAAGCAGAGAAAAAAGGGATTAAAACGATAAGAAAACCAGATGAACAGGACAGAGCCGGCAGTTCTGGGGATTACCCTGGAACTGCCGGCTTCATTGTGCCATTTTTATCGAAATAAAGTTCTTCCGTACAGGCAAGTGGAAATAAAATTTTTACGGTATTTCTTGAAAATAATTATGTTTGATAGTAAAATATAGACAAATTGGATGTTTGTATCAGTTTTTACAAAGGAAAGAACAATAGTATGAAAGTTTTAGAAAAGAAAATATTAAAGAAGAGATTATTACTGCTGGCAATTGTATTTCTCACAGGTGCATGTCTCGTTATTTTTATGATGGTCAGGGCATGGAGAACAAATCAGGCACAGGTGCGGGAAAATGCAAGGATGAATGCAATGACTTACGCAGAACGCATGATAGAAGAACTGAGCCGTGGCACAAGTGTAACCGATACTTTAAAAGAACTTGTTGTGAGTGGGAATGGAAAAGTAGATAGGTTTGAGATGGTGGCAGAAGATTTAATGACGGATTTTATCCAGAGTATCCAGCTTGCACCGGATGGCGTGGTAACGGATATTTATCCGGCAGAAGGAAATGAGGTGGGAAAAATCGATCTGATACATGATGAGAAGCGCGGACAGATTGCCTGTTATGGAAGAGATAACAAAGTAACCGTCATGCAGGGTCCTTTTTCTCTGAATCAGGGCGGAATGGGCATTGTAGTGAGAAATCCGGTTTATTTGAAAAATGAAAATGGAGAAACAGCATTCTGGGGATTTACGATTGTGATTATCCGCATTCCGGAGATTTTTAAAAACTCTGTACAGGCACTGACAGGATTCGACTACGACTACTGTCTGTCAAAAACAGCAACCCCGTTTACGGATAGTTATGACGAGATAGACAGTTCCGGAAAAAAACTTGAAAATCCGGTGGAATATAAATTTGAAATAGGCGAATGTTCCTGGAAACTGGAAGTTATGCCATCAAATGGATGGCGTGATGCCGGCCATATGATGGAACTGTTAATCAGTGGCTGCGTCATAGTGCTTCTTTTGACCGGTCTGACGGCAGCACTTCTGATTGTGGATGCAAATAGAAGAAAATTAAAGAAAATGTCCGTCACGGACGGACTGACCGGACTGCTGAACCGGCAGGGACTGAATGAGGAAGTGGATACCTGGATGAGAAAATATCCGGATCATTCCTGCGTCTGTATTACTTTGGACATTGATGATTTTAAATTTATTAATGATGTATATGGTCATCTTGTAGGAGATATGGTATTACAGAAACTTGCGGACAGCATGAGAGAATTTTTTCAGACCAATGCAGTTATGGGAAGAAACGGGGGCGATGAGTTTTCGGTTCTGTTAAAGGACACGACAATCGCACAGAGTGAAGCACTGATACGGAAGTTCGCGGCAACAGGCCGGACATTTGAAGTAGACGGGCAGGATAAAGTATTTGGCATATCTGTCGGCTATGCGGAATATCCTCTGCAGGCATCAGATGAGGCTCAGCTTTTGCAGAATGCTGATGCCGCATTATATGAGGTAAAGCTGCATGGGAAACAGGGCTGCCAGGGCTATTCCGGGCATTTAAAACTCGAAAAGCGGAGTCAGCTTGGATTTGCTTTAAATGATATATCGGAAAATCTTCCGGGATCATTTTTGATTTACAAAGAAGAAGATTCACGCATCCTGTTTGCAAACAAAGAAATGATACGGTATGCAGGGTGTACAGATCTGGACGACTTTTTTGAATTTACGGCTCAGGATTTTTTTCATCTGATTCGTGAGGAAGAACGGGAAAATATTGCACAGAGCATCAGGAAACAGATTATGGAAGATAAAGAGGAACATAATGATTATGTGCAGTTTCATATGCAGTGTAAAGATGGAACGGAACATCGTGTTCTGGATTATGGCAGGCTGGTGGAGAACCGGTATTATGGAAAGATCTTCTATGTGTTGATAATGGATGAGAAAGCGATTAGGAAGTATTATCATTTACAAGGAAATTAAATAAAAGAAAGGAAATACCGGTGGGATTTATAAAAAGTATATAGAGTTTATATTCTTTTTATTTGATTTTGCCGGTAAGTTTTTGTATAATATCTAACTAGGTTAGATATTTTGGAAGGAGGATATGGATGGCAACGAAAGAACAGATTCAGAGGATTTTTCAGAAAATGCAGGAATGTCACCCGGCAGAGCTTTTTCGTTGTATGGATGATACCAAAGCAGGACTGGGTGCGGTACTACGCATTTTATATACTGCGAAGGAGCCGGTAACGGCAGGAATGATCAGTGAAAAGATGGGAATCAGTACGGCGAGGGTAGCGGTTCTGCTGAAAAAACTCGAAGCAAAAGAGCTGATTATAAAAGAGCATGATGCCAGGGATGCAAGAGTTACCCGTGTCAGACTGACAGAGCATGGAGCAGAAATGATACTGGAATGGTGGGATAAAATCTGTGAAAGGATGGGAAACATAATCGACCGGATCGGGGAAGAAAGGCTGTTGGAATACATTGAGATTGGAAATGAAATCCGGCAGATTATGTCAGCCCCACCGGAAAGCTTTGACAGATAATTGCAAAAATTTTGAATCAGAAAGGAGAAACATAAATTGATAAAGATATTTAAGAATTTAAGGTCGCAGGAATGGGCTTTGATTGCCCTGGTGATGGTTTTTATCGTTCTGCAGGTCTGGCTGGATTTGACGATGCCGGATTTTATGGCGGATATCACAAGGATGGTGCAGACGGATGGAAGTACGATGAGTGAGATACTGACTGCGGGCGGCAAGATGCTTCTGTGTGCATTGGGAAGCCTTCTGGCGGCAGTGCTTACGGCAGTCTGTGCAGCGAAGATTGCAACAGGATTTGCCGCAGTGTTAAGAGGAAAATTATTTGCGAAGGTGCAGTCATTTTCAATGGAAGAAATTGGACATTTTTCAACGGCGAGTCTGATTACACGTTCCACCAATGACGTGACACAGATTCAGATGCTGCTTGTAATGGGACTGCAGATGCTGGTAAAAGCACCGATTATGGCTGTGTGGGCAATTTTAAAGATTGCGGATAAACAGTGGCAGTGGACACTGACAACGGCGGCAGCGGTTGTTGTACTGCTTATCGTGGTCGGAGTCTGTCTGGTGCTTGTAACACCAAAGTTTAAAAAGATACAGTCCTTAACGGATGATTTAAACCGTGTAACCAGGGAAAATCTTACCGGACTTTCCGTTGTAAGGGCTTACAATGCGGAAAGTTATCAGGAAGAAAAGTTTGAGAATGCAAATGAGGCACTTACAGGCACGAACCTTTTTGCACAGAGAACCATGGCATTTATGATGCCCAGCATCCAACTTGTCATGAGCGGGCTGATGCTTGCGATTTACTGGATTGGTGCAATACTGATTAACGATGCGGGAATGTCAGGAAAGATTTCATTATTTTCTGATATGATGGTATTTTCCCAGTATGCCATCCAGGTAGTTATGGCATTTATGATGTTAGTCATGATCTTTATGATTCTGCCGAGAGCATCCGTAGCAGCAAACCGTATCTGTGAAGTGCTTGACACAAAACCGTCCATTCTCGATGGTACGGAGAGTAAAGGAAAAGCAGGAGAGGCAGGAGAAATCGAATTTTCCAATGTATCTTTCCGGTATCCGGACGCAGAGGAATGTGTCCTTGAAAATGTCAGCTTTACGGCAAAGAAAGGTGAAACCGTGGCACTCATCGGTTCAACCGGCTGCGGTAAGAGTACCGTTATCAACCTGATTCCGCGTTTCTATGATGCAACACAGGGGGAAGTGCTGGTAGACGGAAGAAATGTTAAGGAATATAAACAGGAAGAACTGAGAAACAAAATCGGATATATTTCACAGAAAGCAACTTTATTTACAGGAAATATCCGTTCCAATATTGCCTATGGGGAAAACGGAAAAGCAGATCCTTCGGACGAAGAGATCGATGAGGCTTTAAACATCGCACAGGCAGAGGAATTTATAAAATCACTGGAAGACGGAAAAGATGCCTATGTGGCACAGAATGGTTCTAATTTCTCCGGCGGACAGAAGCAGAGACTCTCCATTGCAAGAGCCATCGCAAGAAAACCGGAAATCCTCATTTTTGATGATTCCTTCTCTGCACTGGATTACCGGACGGACAAAGTGCTCCGGAAAACACTGGATGAGAAGTGCAAAGATATCACCAGAATCATTGTGGCACAGCGAATCGGCACGATCCGGGATGCGGATAAGATCATCGTTTTAGAGGATGGAAAGATTGCTGGCATGGGACGACACGAAGACTTAATGAGGGATTGTGATGTTTACCAGAAGATCGCATTGTCACAGCTTTCAAAGGAGGAACTTGCGTAATGAGAAATAGAAAACAGGAAAAACCGAAGGATCTGGTCGGCACATGGAAAAAATTGCTCGGATATTGCAGAAAATATCTGGTTATTCTGGTGATTGCCCTTGTCTGTGCGGCAGCAGGAACTGTCTGCACCCTGGTAGGACCGGATAAATTATCCGATATGACGGATGCCGTTACTTCCGGTATTTCTCCGGATACGGATAAATTGCAGGAAATATCTACGGCGATGTCAGAGAATATTGCGGCAAATATGCAGACGGTCATAACGGAAATCGCAGGAAATCTTTCCGATACAGAAAATATGCAGATGGAGCTTGAGGTAAACGGTCAGGTGATTTCCTTTGAAGACCAGAGAATGACCATGGAAATTTTTGCTTCACTCGATGGAGCAGATGACACACAGAAGAGCGAAGCTGTACAAAAATTGCCGGATGCTGTGAAAAAAGCACTGTATACCGATATTACGGTGGATAAGACCGTGATCACAGGTGCGGAACAGTTAGAGATGACAAACCTCATGGCAGAAGCAGGAGATGACACGGATTCCATGTTAGCAGTATTTGATAAAATGCCGGATTCTGTTTATCAGCTTGTAAAACCTGCGATTGACATGGATAAGGTATTTCATATCGGAATCGTGCTGGTAATCTTATATGCCTGCAGCTATGTGTTATCTGCCATTCAGGGAATCATCATGGCAACGATTACCCAGAAAGTGTCAAAGCAGATGCGTTCCGACATTTCGGAAAAAATCAACCGTCTGCCGATGTGGTTCTACAACCGGACAACAACCGGAGATGTATTATCCCGCGTCACCAATGATGTGGATACCATCGGACAGTCCTTAAACCAGAGTATCGGAAATCTCATATCAGCACTCATCTTATTTGCCGGAAGCTTTATTATGATGCTTGTCACAGACCGGTGGATGACACTGACGGCAGTGGGAGCGAGCCTGATTGGATTTATCATCATGTTTGCCATCATGGGAAAGAGCCAGAAGTATTTCCGCAGACAGCAGAAGCATCTGGGTGAAATCAACGGCCATATTGAAGAGATTTATACCGGACATACGGTGGTAAAAGCATACAATGGCGAACATAATGCACAGAAAATCTTTGATGAAATGAATACAAATCTTCAGGAAAGCGGATTCCGTGCACAGTGCCTGTCCGGAATGATGATGCCTGTCATGGGCTTTATCGGAAATCTCGGTTATGTGGCAGTGTGTGTGGTAGGCGGTGCTATGGCACTGAACGGAAAAATCAGCTTTGGTGTCATTGTGGCATTTATGATGTATGTACGTTACTTTACCCAGCCGCTTGCACAGATTGCACAGGCAGTACAGACCATGCAGTCAGCAGCCGCTGCCGGAGAACGTGTATTCGACTTCCTTGAAGCAGAAGAGATGGAAAACGAAGACGGCAAGATTGAAAAACTTGGAAAAATCAGAGGGGAAGTTGCTTTTGAACATGTAAAATTCGGCTATGAAGGAACGGACAGAACCATTATTCACGATTTCAGTGCAGTGGCAGAGCCGGGACAGAAGGTTGCAATCGTAGGGCCGACAGGTGCCGGAAAATCAACACTGGTCAACCTGCTCATGCGTTTTCATGAGATTCAGGGTGGAAAGATCAGCATTGACGGAGTGTCAACCAGCGAAATGAAGCGGGAAACCGTACATGACCAGTTCTGTATGGTATTGCAGGATACCTGGCTTTTTGAAGGTACAATCCGGGAAAACCTTGTTTACTGTGCAGATGACGTACCAGATGAAAAAGTGAAAAATGCATGCAAAGCAGTAGGACTCGATCATTTCATCCGTACCCTGCCGCAGGGCTATGACACCGTATTAAATGACCAGGTCAATTTATCACAGGGACAGAAGCAGCAGCTCACGATTGCAAGAGCCATGATAGCGGATAAGCCGATGCTAATCCTGGATGAAGCAACCTCTTCCGTAGATACAAGAACAGAGCAGCAGATACAGTCTGCGATGGATAAACTGATGGAAAACAGAACCTCATTTGTCATTGCACACAGATTATCCACGATAAAAAATGCGGATTTAATCCTCGTGTTAAAGGATGGAGATATTATAGAGAGTGGAAACCATGAAGAACTGATGGAAAAAGACGGCTTTTATGCGTCTCTTTATAACAGCCAGTTTGACCGGGCATCATAGGAAAGGAGTGCAGAAGATGAAATACAGATATCTTACAATAGAGAGAGAATACGGAAGCGGCGGTACGGAGATAGGCCGCCGGCTTTCCGAAAAACTGGGGATTCCCTGCTTTGGCAGGGAGATTCTCGAAGAAGTGTCAAAAGAAAGGCATATTTCGATCGAGAGCATCGAACATTGTGAGGAAACCGTTACAAACAGCCTGTTATATTCCGTATATCTGATGTCACAGGCAGTTTCGGCAAATCCAGATATGCTGCCGGGAGAAGGACATATTTATGTGGAAGAGCAGAAAGTGATCCGCAGATTTGCAGCCGCACAGCCCGCAATATTTGTCGGACACTGTGCCAGTGAAGCATTAAAAGAATATCCAAATGTGGTAAATGTCTTTATCCATTGCTCCAGTGATGAGCAGAAGAAGGAAAGAATCCTGCATGATTATGGGATTGCACCGGTGCAGGCTGATGTGGTCAGACGCAAGTATGACAAAAAGAGAGCCAATTATTATAAGGCAAATACGGAACGGAAATGGGATAATTTCAGGGATTATGACCTGGTTCTGGACAGTGCAAAGCTGGGCATTGACGGATGCGTGGATGCATTGTATGGCCTTATGACAGAAAAATAAAAATGTTTTAAAAAAGAGAAAGACTGCAGACCATGGGGCCTGCAGTCTTTCCTGCTTTAAAGGAAATGTCGAAATATGCAAAACATAAGTGCGACAGTTATTGTGTTCTGTTATTTTTTGTGATATCATAAGAACAAAAGTACGAATAGAAAAATGACAGGGCAGAGGAAAGGCAAAGCACAGAATGAAGAGAAGAGTATTAGCGGGAATATTGATTCTATTAAGCTGCATTATGTGTGTGGCATGTGACAATGCAAAGAAGAGTTCCCATAAAGAAGAAAAGACATCGATTACGATATGGCATTATTACAGCGGCTCACAGAAAGCAGCATTTGACCGCATGGTTGAGAAGTTTAACGAAACGGAAGGAATGGAGAAAGGAATTACGGTCAATGTAGTGGCGATGGACTCCATCAGCAATCTTTCCGAACAGATCAATGCGTCCGCAGATAAGAAAGTGGGGGCAAAAGCACTTCCGGATTTGTTTTCTGCTTATGTCGATATGGCGGAAACTATTGATGCAAAAGGATTGTTGGTTGATATGGACCAGTATTTTTCAAAGGAAGAACTGTCAGGATATGTGGATGCCTATATCGAGGAGGGAAGATTTGACAGTGCGAAGAGCCTGAAGTTGTTTCCGATTGCAAAGGCAACAGAGGTTATGATGGTAAACAAGACAAAGTGGGATGAGTTTGCATCCGCGTGCAATATAGATGTATCAAAGCTTTCCACCTGGGAAGGACTTGCCGAGACGGCAGAGCTTTATTATGACTGGTCCGGCGGAAAGGCAATGTTCGGAAGAGATGTTGCAGCGAACTATATGCTTCTGGGTTCACTGGAACTCGGAAACGATATTTTTCAGGTAAAAGACGGGACATTGGATTTTCAGATGGATAAAGACGTCATGCGTAAGCTCTGGGATAATTATTATGTGCCGTATATCAGCGGTTATTACAGGAAAGAAGGCAGATATGCCAGCGATGATCTGAAAATCGGCGATATCATTGCTTATGTCGGCTCGACCTCCAGTGCAGCCTATTTTCCGGATGAAGTATATTACGATGCTGAGGACACCGGAACACAGATAGAATGTATGGTTCTTCCCGTACCTGATTTTGAAGGAAAAGAGTCTTATGTGATCCAGCAGGGAGCAGGCATGGCGATGATTCGTTCCGATGAAAAGAAAGAGAAAGCCAGTGCGGAATTCCTGAAATGGTTTACCGAGAGTGAAAAAAATGTCAGTTTTGCCGTGGAATCCTCCTATCTTCCGGTAACAAAGGAAAGCTGCCATGCGGATTATATCCGTAATATTGTAGAAAAAGAAAATATCAAAGTGTCGGATAAAGTACTTGATACACTGACGATATCCATTGAAAAAATGAATCAGAGTACAACCTATACACTTCCGTCTTTTGAAAATAGTTATGATGCAAGGGAAGTTCTTGAGACCACTTTAAAGGACAAAGCAGAGAATGACAGGGCAGCGGTTCTTGAACTGACCGCACAGGGTATGACCGAAGAAGATGCGGTTGCACAGTATGATACAGAGGATTCCTACCAGGCATGGTATCAGGATACGGTGGATCAGATAAACCGGATTTTAAATCCGGAGAAATAGTGGGGGTAGTAATATGAGTAAAATTGCTTTTCAAAAACAGTCCGTGTTTTTCCGCCTGTTTTCCGTCCTTTTTCTTGTCAGTATCATTCTGATTCTGCTGTATGTCTGTGCCATTGAACGCAGTGGGATTGTAAACCAGATCCGCGGAAGTAAGATCGATATTATCGACAATATTGTTGAAACCAGAAAGAACACCATCGAAAACCAGATGGTAGCAGGCTGGGCCGACTATGAAAGCATGGATGATGCCATAACGGAACTGGAAAATTTAAAAGATGCCGGAAGCGAAAATGAAGTACAGGTAAAACGGGCGGAAATTCTGTTAAACCTGCTTGGAAATACATCAGGTACAGGTATATTTTATGTACCGCTAGAGGAAAATGAAAAAGATGGTTATGATACATTATATTTTCGTGATCTGAATCCGGAGTCCTATTCCCGGACAAATGAAGATATTTACGGAGAATATGGAAATGCTGCAATTATGAAGACACTTGGGATCACGATGGATTCCAACTGGAAGGCATATGCGGATAAGGATATGCTTACAAACAGCTATATTACCAGACCGGTCGAGGCATACCGGGAAAATGGTTACGGAGAAGAAACGGATTATGGATGCTGGACCGTGGGAACACTTCCTTATTATCAGGGGTTATCCTGTATCATGTATACCATTCCGCTGCTCGGGGATGATGGGCAGGTTTTCGCCGTACTCGGGATCGAGATATCCATGGAATATATCAATACTTTTTTAAAATACAATGAACTTACCCTTGAGGCAAGCAGCACCTATGTACTTGGAGTCTGCGATGAAAAAACCGGGGAGATCACACCGGTAACAGCGGCAGGACCGGAATATAAGAGCGAGATTATGAAGCAGAAAAGTATCCGCCTTACACAGAATGACAGGTGGGACAATATCTCAGAAATAGATGGATTCCGCAATGGAAGAGAACTGGTGTTCCGGAAAGATATTGTTGTCTACAATGTCAATACCCCATTTGCAGATGAACACTGGTGTCTGCTGGCCATTCAGAACGAGGACAGGCTGTTTCAGAATGAAAACAGGTTTCAGCATATTATTCTCATGGTCACAATTCTGGCAGTTTTTGTTGCGGTTGCTGGCTCTTATCTTGGAAGCCGGAATCTGGGACGGCCGATCATGACTGTCTATCATGCCGTATCCAACATGAAGCCGATGAAAAATCTTGCAATCAGGCGGGTAAATATCATTGAGATAGACAGTCTTTCAGAAGCGATAGAAGAAATGGGACGGGACATCATACGTTCTGCATCCAGAATGGCATCCATTATCAAAGATGCGGATTTGAAGGTCGGAGTCATCGAGCTGGACGAGGAGAAAGCACTGTGCTACATGACCTATTCCTGCTGTAATATTTTACAAATAGAACAGGAAGAAAAAGATTATCTGCTGATGTCGGCGGAAGAGTTAAAAGAGATGCTGCGGCAGTTTTATGCAAAAGCATCATTATACAAGGGTGTTCCCGTGAATGATTTTATTGACAATAATACCTATGAAATGATTGACCGGAACGATCAGTCGAGGTGGATCACCTTTTCTACGAAAGTCGAAGAAAAGAAGATCCTCATGGTAATTTCTGATGTAACTGAAAATATTACAAGAGAAATGAAATTAGAGTATGAGGTAAGCCATGATGCCCTGAGCGGACTTCTGAATAACAAAGCATTCTGCAGGCAGGTACAGAAAAGGCTGATAGACAATGAAGGCAAGACCGGTGCCATGATCATGTGGGATCTGGATAATCTGAAATATGTCAATGATACCTATGGACATGAGTACGGGGATATGTATATCCGTATGGCAGCAAAATGTCTTGGAATGCTGGAACAGCAGGGCGGTATCGTTTCGAGGCGGTCCGGGGATGAATTCTATGCCTATATCGATGGGGACAGCAGGGAAGAATTGTACCGGATCATCAGAGAGCTTCATAAGACACTGGGGCAGCAGACTATTATACTGCCAAACAGGGAGCATTTAAAGCTGCGCGGATCAGCCGGAATCGCCTGGTACAGCAAGGATGCATCCAATTACGATGAACTGATTAAAAAAGCAGATTTTACCATGTATACGGTAAAACATTCCAACAAAGGAAGAATTGCTGAGTTTTCACAGGAAGAATACCAGCGGGATGAGATACTGGTAAGCGGAAATGAAGACCTGAACAAATTTATTGAAAATAAACTGCTGAAACTGGCATACCAGCCGATTGTGGATGTGCATACCGGCGAAATATTCGCTTACGAAGCACTCATGCGTCCCAAAATGGAAAAATTAAAAACACCTTTCGATGTCATCCGTCTTGCAAAATCCCAGTCAAGACTCATGGATATCGAGGTACTGACCTGGGAAACGACACTGGAAGATTACTTTATTCATAAAAACGGCGGAAATGGGAAAAAATTATTTGTAAATTCATTTCCAAATGCGGTTCTTTCCAAAGAATCCGAACAGTTTTGCAAAGAACATTTTGGACAGTATTTTAACCGGGTTGTCGTGGAAATGACGGAAAATGAGGAAATGAATGATATCTACATGGAACGTAAGCGGGCAGCCGGAGGAAAGGATCAGATCGAATTTGCACTCGATGATTTCGGCTCGGGATTTAATTCTGAAATTAAGATTATTGAAGTACGGCCGTCCTATGTAAAAATTGACAAATCCTTTGTGGAAAATATCGTAAACGATCCATACCGTCAGGAAATGGTGAAAAATACCATCGATTACTGTAAGCGTCATAATATCCATATTATTGCCGAGGGTGTGGAAACAAGAGAAGAGCTGGACTACATGAAACAGGCAGGTGTGGATTATATACAGGGCTACTATCTGGCAAGACCGGAGGAAACACTTCCGGATGAGGAAAAGATGGAAGAAATAAGGAGAAAGGCAAAATATGAGTGAGTTCAGATTACATGCTCCCTATCAGCCGACCGGTGACCAGCCGGAGGCAATCCGGGAGCTCGTGGAAGGATTTAAAGAAGGAAATCAGTTTCAGACATTGCTGGGAGTAACCGGTTCCGGGAAAACCTTTACCATGGCGAATGTGATACAGCAATTACAGAAGCCGACACTTATCATAGCTCATAATAAGACACTGGCGGCACAGCTTTACAGTGAATTTAAAGAATTTTTCCCGGAAAATGCCGTAGAATATTTTGTATCTTACTACGATTATTATCAGCCGGAAGCATATGTTCCGTCCACGGATACTTATATCGAGAAAGATTCTGCAATAAACGAAGAGATAGACAGGCTGCGGCTTTCTGCTACGGCGGCACTGGCAGAAAGAGATGATGTCATCATTATTTCCAGTGTATCCTGCATCTACGGACTGGGTGACCCGGTGGATTACAGGGACATGGTCGTATCTTTAAGACCGGGCATGGAAAAAGACCGGGATGAAGTGCTGAAGAAACTGATCGATATGCAGTATACCAGAAATGAGATGGATTTTAAGCGAGGAACATTCCGGGTAAATGGAGATGTGGTGGAAGTAATTCCTGCCAATTATGAGGATCGTGCGGTAAGAATCGAATTTTTCGGGGATGAAATCGACCGGATTACGGAAGTCGATGTGCTGACCGGGGAGATTAAGAGCCGGCTGGAGCATATCGCCATCTTCCCGGCATCCCATTATGTAGTGCCACAGGAAAAGATAGAGCGGGCGGCAAAATCCATCGAAAAGGAACTCGAAGAACGCGTCCACTATTTCAAGAGCAATGATAAGCTGCTTGAGGCACAGAGAATCGCCGAGAGAACGAATTTTGACATAGAGATGATGCGGGAAACGGGATTTTGTTCCGGAATTGAGAATTATTCCAGACATCTTGCAGGGCTGGAGCCGGGAGCAACCCCACATACCCTGCTGGATTATTTTCCGGATGAATTTCTGATTATCGTAGACGAGTCCCATATCACTATTCCGCAGGTCAGAGGGATGTATGCCGGTGACCAGTCAAGAAAATCAACTCTGGTGGATTACGGATTCCGTCTGCCTTCGGCGAAAGACAACCGTCCGTTGAATTTTGAAGAGTTTGAGAGCAAAATCGACCAGATGATGTTTGTTTCCGCAACTCCGAATGTCTATGAAGATGAGCATGAATTAAAGAGAGTGGAGCAGATTATACGGCCGACCGGTCTGTTAGATCCGGAAGTGGAGATCCGACCGGTGGAGGGGCAGATCGATGATCTGATCGCAGAGATTCATAAAGAAACGGCGAGGAAAAACAAGGTGCTGGTGACAACACTGACCAAGCGTATGGCAGAAGATCTGACCGAATATATGAACGAATCCGGAATCCGGGTAAAATATCTTCATTCGGATATTGATACATTGGAACGGACCGAGATTATCCGGAATATGAGACTGGATCTCTTTGATGTTCTCGTAGGAATCAACCTGTTAAGAGAAGGACTGGATATCCCGGAGATTTCGCTGGTTGCGATACTCGATGCGGACAAAGAAGGCTTCCTGCGTTCCAAAACGTCCCTGATTCAGACGATCGGACGTGCGGCGAGAAATGCGGAAGGTCATGTCATCATGTATGCGGACGGCATGACGGATTCCATGCGGGATGCCGTAGAGGAAACCAGGCGAAGAAGAAAGATACAGCAAGCATACAATGAGGAACACGGAATTACACCGACGACCATAAAGAAGGCAGTCAGGGATTTAATCAGCATTACAAAGACGGCAGAAAAGACGATCAGCACCATCGAGAAAGATCCGGAATCCATGAGTGCGAAAGAACTGGAGAAATTAATCAAGAAGATTCGCAAAGAGATGGAAAAGGCTGCTGCAGAACTGAACTTTGAAGCCGCCTCCGAATTAAGGGATAAGATGATGGAAATCAGAAAACTGCTGGAAAAAGCATAACAAACACAAAGAAAGAAGAAGTTGAAAGAGGAAATTTATGAAAGTAACAGTTATTGGATGTGGACGATGGGGTTCACTTATTACATGGTATCTTGATTATATTAAAATGGATGTGACATTGTACGGACGTGCAGAGTCAAAGAATATGCAGAGATTCCTGGCAGAGCGGAAGAACGATTATCTGACGCTTCCGGAATCGGTAAAGCTTTCCACGGATTTATCCTGTGTGAAAGATGCGGAAGTAATCGTAATATCCATTAATTCACAGGGCCTGCAGGCATTGCTGGAAGAATTAAAGCCATACGATTTGCAGAATAAGATTTTTGTGCTTTGCATGAAGGGAATCGAGATTGCGACAGGAAGAAGGCTGACACAGGTTGTCAATGACAGTGTGGATTTTTCCAATGAAGTTGCAGTATGGATTGGACCCGGACATGTACAGGAACTCTACAATGGAGTGCCAAACTGTATGGTAATAGACAGTAATAATGAAAATGTAAAGAAAAAACTTGTGGATACCTTCAACAGTGATCTGATCCGTATTTATTACGGACAGGATCTGATTGGAAATGAAGTTGGTGCGGCAGCGAAGAATGTCATCGGTATTGCGGCAGGTATGCTGGATGGACTCGGGGTATCTTCCCTGAAAGGTGCGTTGATGTCGAGAGGAACAAGGGAAGTATCCAGACTGATAAAAGCGATGGGTGGAAATGAGCTGTCCGCCTATGGTCTGTGCCATCTGGGTGATTATGAGGCAACCGTGTTCTCCCAGTTCAGCCATAACCGGAGATTCGGTGAACTTTTTATCAAGGGCGAACAGTACGATAAGCTGGCGGAAGGCTATTATACCGTCAGGGCAATGATGAATCTGGCCAAGAATTATGGCGTGGAACTTCCGATCAGCAAGGCAGTCTATGAAATGCTGTATCAGAACAAAGATCCGAAAGAAACCCTGAATGGATTATTTGCAAGATCGATTAAAAATGAATTTTAAAAGATGGAATGTGGTGTAAAAATGACCGAAAAGAAGTATATAAAAATCAGAGGCGCTTCAGAGCATAATCTGAAAAAACTGGATATAGATATTCCGAGAAATGAATTTGTTGTTTTAACGGGACTGAGCGGCTCCGGAAAGTCGTCCCTTGCGTTTGACACGATCTATGCAGAGGGACAGAGAAGATACATGGAATCCCTGTCATCCTATGCAAGGCAATTCCTGGGACAGATGGAGAAACCGGATGTGGAGAGCATTGAAGGCTTATCGCCGGCGATTTCCATTGATCAGAAATCAACCAACAGGAATCCGCGTTCCACGGTCGGAACCGTGACGGAGATTTATGATTACTTCCGTCTGCTCTATGCGAGAGTCGGAATTCCGCACTGTCCGAAATGCGGAAGAGAGATAAAGAAGCAGACGGTGGATCAGATGGTGGATGCGATCATGAAGCTGCCGGAAAGAACAAAGATTCAGCTTCTTGCTCCGGTAGTGCGCGGGAAAAAGGGCCGCCATGAGAAGGTTCTGGATCATGCAAAGAAGAGCGGTTATGTCCGGGCAAGAATCGATGGAAATATGTATGAACTGACCGAGGAAATCACGCTGGATAAAAATATCAAGCATAACATAGAAATCATCGTGGATCGTCTGGCGGTAAAACCGGGGATCGAAAAAAGACTGAGCGATTCGGTTGAAAATGTATTGAAAATAGCCGATGGATTAATGATTGTCGATGTGATAGACGGCGAACCGATGAATTTCAGCCAGGACTTTTCCTGCCCGGACTGTGGAATCAGCATAGACGAGATACAGCCGAGAAGTTTTTCCTTTAACAATCCGTTTGGTGCGTGTCCGGAATGTTTCGGACTCGGATATAAGATGGAATTCGATGTTGATTTGATGATACCGGATCGGAGTGTCAGCCTGAATGACGGTGCGATTACCGTAATGGGATGGCAGTCCTCGAACAAAGAAGGCAGCTTTACCCATGCCATTCTTGAAGCACTGGCAAAGGAATATGAATTCAGCCTGGACGTGCCGTTTGAGGAATTATCCGAAAAGGCACAGGATGTCATCATCAATGGTACACATGGTTATGAGGTCAAGGTTTACTATAAAGGCCAGCGTGGAGAAGGCATTTATGATGTGGCATTTGAGGGCCTGATTAAAAATGTGGAACGCAGATACAAGGAGACGGCATCTGAATCCAGCAAACAGGAATACGAAGAATTTATGCAGATTACCCCATGCCGTGTGTGTAAGGGACAGAGACTGAAACCGGAATCCCTCGCTGTGACGGTTGCGGATAAAAATATCTATGAGATTACAAATATGTCCATTCTGGATTTGAAAACATTTCTGGAACAGATGGAATTATCCGAGATGCAGAAAGTCATCGGAGAGCAGATTCTCAAAGAAATAAAGGCAAGAACAGGATTTCTTGCCGATGTGGGACTCGAATACCTGTCACTTTCCAGAGCCACAGCGACGTTATCCGGCGGAGAAGCACAGAGAATACGTCTGGCAACCCAGATCGGTTCCGGACTGGTGGGTGTTGCCTATATTCTGGATGAGCCGAGCATCGGACTGCACCAGAGGGATAATGATAAACTGCTGGGGGCATTGATGCATCTGAAAAATCTCGGAAATACCCTGATTGTCGTTGAACATGATGAGGACACCATGAAGGCTGCGGATTTTCTTGTGGATATCGGACCGGGAGCCGGTGAGCATGGTGGAAAAGTCGTTGCCTGCGGAACACCGGAAGAAGTCATGAACAATCCGGATTCCATAACCGGGGCATATCTGAGCGGAAAATTAAAGATTCCCGTACCGGAAGCAAGAAGAAAACCGTCCGGATGGCTTACGGTAAAAGGAGCGGCACAGAATAACCTGAAAAATATCGATGTAAAGTTTCCGCTGGGCATTATGACGGTAGTGACCGGAGTATCGGGTTCCGGAAAAAGCTCTCTGGTCAATGAGATATTGTACAAGAGTCTGGCAAAGAACCTCAACCGGGCACATGTCATACCCGGAAAACACAAAAAAATCCTCGGCATGGATCAGCTCGATAAGGTAATCGCCATCGACCAGTCTCCGATCGGAAGAACACCGCGCTCCAATCCGGCAACCTACACCGGAGTATTTGATTTAATCCGTGATTTGTTTGCTTCCACGCAGGATGCGAAAATGCATGGATATACAAAGGGACGTTTCAGTTTTAATGTAAAGGGCGGAAGATGTGAAGCCTGCAGCGGTGACGGTATTATCAAGATAGAGATGCATTTCCTGCCGGATGTCTATGTTCCGTGTGAAGTATGTGGAGGAAAACGTTACAACAGGGAAACCCTGGATGTAAAATACAAGGGAAAAAGTATTTTTGACGTACTGGACATGACGGTGGAAGAAGCGATGGTATTTTTTGAAAACGTACCGTCCATTTACCGGAAAATAGCGACTTTAAATGAGGTTGGACTTTCCTATATCAAGCTGGGACAGCCATCCACGACATTATCCGGAGGAGAAGCACAGCGTGTAAAACTGGCAACGGAATTGAGCCGCAAAAGCACAGGAAAAACCATCTATATTCTGGATGAGCCGACAACGGGACTGCACTTTGCCGATGTGCATAAGCTGGTCGAGATTTTAAGAAAATTATCGGACGGCGGAAATACGGTAATCGTCATAGAACATAATCTGGATGTTATAAAAACCGCGGATTATATCATAGATATCGGACCGGAAGGCGGTGACAGGGGAGGAACTGTGATTGCAACAGGAACTCCGGAAGAAATCGTACAGTGTGACCAGTCTTATACAGGAAAGTTTCTGAAAAAATATCTGGAAGATTAAATAATGGAGAGAAAAAATAAATGTTTGGATTACGAAGGATTAACCGGGACAGTATACAGGAGAAGTTGAAAAGCATTGTGGGGAATCTTGGGGTATTTTGCAAATGGAGCCTGATTGCCATTCTTGTGGGAGTGGCAGCAGGTGCTTTCAGTACGGCATTTGGCCATTGCATTAATTTTGTCACAACATTCCGGACCAACCATCTTTGGACTATTTTCTTTCTGCCGTTTGCCGGAATGTTAATCATATACTTATACAAAGTCTGTGATTATGAGAAGAACAAGGGGACGGATCAGGTCTTTCTGACCGTTCATGCAGAGAAAAAAGATATTCCATTCCGAATGGCACCGCTGATATTTATATCTACGGTGCTGACGCATTTATGCGGAGGTTCGGCAGGGCGGGAAGGTGCAGCACTCCAGATGGGTGGAAGTATCGGAAGTACCATTGGAAGAATCCTTCACTTAGATGAGAAAGACAGAATCGTCCTCGTCATGTGTGGAATGAGTGCGGCATTTTCCGCATTGTTCGGAACTCCCATGGCGGCCACGATATTTGCAATGGAAGTAGAAAGTGTGGGAATCATGTACTATGCCGCTTTGCTGCCATGTGCCCTGTCCGCCATCATTGCGTCCAGATTTGCAGTCAATATGGGAATCAATCCGGAAAGCTTCCTGATTCAGGAAGTACCGGAGTTTACCGTACAGAACAGTCTGAAAGTCGTTATTCTTGCCATTCTGTGTGCTTATCTGAGTGCCTTTTTCTGTGTCATGCTGCATACGGCCAACAGATATCTCAGGGCATATTTCCGGAATCCGTATGTCAGAATCGTTGTTGCGGCCGTTTTTGTCATCGCAGTCAATCTTCTGCTGCATACCACCGATTATATGGGAGCCGGCATCGATGTAATAGAAAGGGCAGTAGAGGGAGAAGTAAGACCGGAGGCCTTTCTTCTGAAAATGATACTTACAGCGGTAACATTGGGTGCAGGATTTAAAGGCGGGGAGATCGTCCCATCCTTTTATATCGGTGCAACCGCCGGCTGTTTCCTCGGATATATGCTTGGCCTGTCACCGTCATTTGCGGCAGCACTTGGCATGACGGCGGTATTCTGCGGCGTTACAAACTGTCCGATTTCATCCGTACTGATAGCCTTCGAGTTATTCGGCTACAGCGGAAACTGCTTCTATCTTGTAACCGCGGCGATAGCATACCTGCTGTCCGGCTATTATGGGTTATACAGCGGTCAGAAAATCGTCTACTCAAAAGCAAAGACGGAGTATATTAATTTTAAGACGAAGTAGAGAGGAAAGTTTTTGGGAAAATTATTGACAGAGGCTCTTATTCATGTTAAATTATAGATAATGAAAAGCTTAAGTGCTTTTGCGGCGATAGAGAGGAGCTACCCGTCCCGATTTTGCGGGCAATAGAAATACAAAAAAGCTCTCTGCCTATGGAGTAGCATAGGACATGCTCCCAAATAAAAAGATAGTAAGAGAAAAGTTACAGCCTGGGCTTAATTGCTCAGGCATTTTTCTACTGTTTATTAAGCATGAATAAAAAGAAGTATAAATACTGGGGAGGAATAGACGGATGGCGAATCAGAAACTATTGGAAGTCTTTTTAAATACAAAGCAGATTTTATGTAGAAACGATTATTATATTTATATATCAAAAAAGGTTATTCATGTAACAAATTCGGAAAATATGATACCACATCTGATGGGACTGCAGTATATCGGCAGAGCGGATATGTTTACCGGTGACAGAGGAGTATACATGATAAAAAAACAGCGTGTAAAGTATGAATCTCTTGAAAAACTTGTAAGAAAATATTACCATGGTCAGAATAAACAGGACTCGATTCTTGCAATGGTGCTTGGAAAAATCAATAATCTGCATAAAATTAAAGATATGTTATCTACTTATTCCCAATTATATCTATATGATGTTACCGCAAATCCTGAGTCAGGATTAAAAACAGATTATCTTTTAGTTAACCAGCAGAAAGATATGGTTTTACAATTAGGAATGATAAAAGTTGATAAGAATAAAACACAGGAATATCATTGCAATTCTTTCATGGTTGATTATAAGGTAAATGAAAATTATGACTTGCATTATCGGAATCTTACAAAATGTTATGAAATCAGTAAAATTGTCAAAAAGGATAAAAATACCAAATGTGCAGTAGTTATTTACCAGAGCAGTGCTGCCGAGAAAAGGGAGAAGGATGGGATTAGAAAAATGCTGTTTCAGGCAGGCATTTCAGCTGATGAGAAGCTGATAAGTGCAGTTTTTGGGTTGAATCAGAAATTTGGAGAATACCATACATTTGAGATGCTTAAAAATTCAGAGATGCTTCTGGATAAATGTCATAATGAATACGAACAAATGGAAGTAAAGGAATTTATAAATTTGTGGAGATATTATCCACCAAAGTAACCTTGACAAAATCTATAAAGTGTGATTTAATATAACACATAAACTTTAATGGTTTAAAGTATAATAGACTTTAAACCATTAAAGTAAATAGAAAAAGTGAGGAATAAGAAATGGCAGAAAAAACAAAAGGAACATTAGTTTCATGGAGACCGGATATTAAAGTATTAGACTGTACTCTGCGTGACGGAGGACTGGTAAATAATTTCAGATTTGCAGATGAATTTGTAAAGGCACTGTATCAGGCAAACGTCCAGGCAGGTGTCGATTATATGGAATTTGGCTATAAAGCTTCCAAAGATATCTTTAAAGTAGAAGATTTTGGCAAATGGAAGTTCTGTGATGAAGAAGCGATCCGTGAGATTGTAGGAAACAATGAAACTGATTTGAAAATTGCAGTAATGACGGATGTGGGCAGAACAGATTATAAGAAAGACATTATTGACCGAAAAGACAGTGTGATAGATCTTGTCCGCACCGCAACCTATATCCACCAGATTCCGTCTGCAATCGAGATGATTGAGGATGCAAAGAATAAGGGATATGAAACTTCCGCAAATCTTATGGCAGTATCAAAGGTAAATGACAAAGATCTGGAAAATGGTCTTGAACTTCTTGCAAATTCCTGTGTTGATGTGATTTATCTTGTAGACAGTTTTGGGGCATTTTATCCGGAGCAGATCCGCAGACTGGCAGACATTTATCTTAATATTGCGGCAAAGACCGGAAAGAAAATCGGTATTCATGCACACAACAACCAGAATCTTGCATTTGCAAACACAATCGAGGGACTGACAGCAGGAATCAGCTATCTGGATGCAACGGTATGCGGTATGGGAAGAGGTGCAGGAAACTGCTTCATGGAATCGCTGCTTGCATTCTTAAAAAATCCACGCTACAATCTGTCCGTTATCATGGATTTTATAGAAAAATACATGCTTCAGATGAAGAAAGACTATGACTGGGGATTTGATATTCCATATCTGCTCACAGGAATTTTCAACAGCCACCCGTCATCTGCCATAAACTTCATCAAAGAAGGAAGAACCGATTACAGCAGACTGCAGCAGGAACTCATGGATATGGATTAAAAAGTTGCTATTTTCCCTGTCGGAGTTGCTTGCAGATGAAATCAGACGATTTAAATTCCTGCTGGGCAGTGATAAACTGGATGAAGAGGAAAAGAATCAGTATCGAGAGCTTCTGACCATGAGAGATGAGGACAATACCATGTTTGGAATGAAACTCAAATTTTCATTGAAACGCTTGTCAGAGCTTTGGTACAAGCACTACGCATTTTTTATGGCATGGCTTTTTGCAGGAAGAGATGCAGGATAATTGCCGAGAAAACAGAATATAAAGGGAGTAATTAAAAAAGAAGTCGTTGCAATATGTATTGCAATGGCTTCTTTTTTTAAAAAATAGCAATGTTGAGGTAAAGGTAATCGTGGATATTATCTAATCACTGAATCAGAGTAAAAAAGTTAGAATACTGAACCGAATATGTCGCTGACAATTTTTCTGACGGCTGAAAAAAGGCTTAAATATAGGAAATAGAAAAAGACCCCCGCAAGTGCATACGGGGGTCTGCTGATGTTTTCTGACGATATTTTTGACGGATTAAAGATAAAATAAACCTAAAATCCTGTATTTATAAGGAATTTCTAAATGAAATTTAGAATTTATTTAGAAAAAATGTTGAAAAAAAAGTAATGTATGCTATAATGATAGTGTTTTGTTGAAAGAGATTATTTCGTAGATTAGATAATATCTGCGATAAATTTTGAAAAAATCAATCGGAAACTGAGGGGTGTATGCCCCCGGTAAATGATTGCTGACAGAGAGAACAGGAGTGCCGCATCATAAGAGAGCTTGTTTTGGGGTAATGGCGGAGCATACCTTTTTTGCGGATGATATGAATGAAAGGGGAAAGAGATATGGCATATTGCATAGACGAATGTTATCAGGTATGGAAAAAAGACAATGAGAATAAATTAAATCCGCTGACATTTTTAAAATACAGCAATCTTGCGGAGAAGCATATACTTCCAAGATTTGGACAGGTCAGTGTCAGGGAGATTACGATACAGGATATTGATGAATTTGTAGAAGAAATGCGAAACAACAAATTTTCGGAAGTAAATATAAATCTTCTGATTATGCTGTTAAAGCGTTTTTTGCAGATAGCAGATGTTGATACGGTAAATCTCGGACTGGAACATACGGTGCGTGTCAGGGCAGATAAGAAAACTATCCGTGTCATGAATGAGCAGGAGCAGCAGAAGATCGAAGCAGAACTGGAGCAGGAAGATAATGGGAATAAATATCTCGCAGTCAGCCTTGCTTTGAAAATGGGACTGCTTATCGGTGAAATCTGTGGATTAAGATGGACGGATATTGATTTTGCGAAGGGTACTGTAAAGATTCAGAATACCGTGCAGAGAATCCAGAACAACGGAGCAGAAGGGAAAAAGACAATTCTGGTTACCATGCCTGTGGCAGAAAGCACCAGAAGAGAGATTCCGATACCGGATTCTATACTTCAGAGTTTACGGATGGTGCAAAAAACAGATGGCTATGTATTGGAGTGTAAGACCGGAAAGATTCCGGATCCGCGAAGGGAACAGATAAGGCTTAGAAAGCTTTTGGAAAAAATAGAAATTCCTTCCTATAACTTTTATGCATTGCGTGATACATTCGCTGTAAAATGCCTGGAAAAAGGAATGGCAGTAGAGGACTTGAGTTATGTTCTGGGACATGCAACGGTAACTGTTACGGCGGAAAGGTATAAAGGATTTGAAGGTGCAGGAAGAGAAAGGATCATGGTGCTGAAGGGGATTATGGAATGAGAGAAGATAATTGCTTGGGAAAGAAAAAAATATTATTTGTAGTAGAAGCTATGGGTGGTGGTGTATTTACCTATATTGTTGATTTGGCAAATGAACTGGTTAATAAATATGATATGTATATTGCTTATGCAGTCAGACCACAAACACCTAAAGATTATAAAGAATATTTTGATAAGAGAATAAAACTAATAGAAGTAAAAAATTTTTGTCGTGAAATAAATTTAAAAAAAGATATTGGTGCTTTTTTTGAAATCACAAATATCGCAAAAGAAATAAACCCGGATGTAATACATTTGCATAGTAGTAAAGCAGGGGTAATAGGAAGATTTGCATTCGATGGAAAAAAAATACCATTATTTTATACTCCACATGGATATAGTTTCCTAATGGAAAATTGTAATCCAATAAAACGGAAAATATTTAAAGTGATAGAATCAGTTTTTGCAAAAGCAAAATGTACAACGATCAGTTGTAGTAGAGGTGAACACTTAGAGAGTTTAAAACTTACAAAAAAGGCTGAATATGTAAATAATGGTATTAATATGCAGGATGTACAGAAAATAGTAGATAATACAGAGAAAAAAAATCATACATTTACTGTATTTACATTGGGAAGAATTTGCTATCAGAAGAATCCAGAATTATACAATAACATTGCAAAGAAATTTCCAAATGTTCAATTTACATGGATCGGTGATGGAGAATTGAGAGAAGAATTAGATAGCCCTAATATTAAAATTACAGGATGGGTAAACAGAGAAAAAGCTATTGAATATGCGGTCAATGCGGATGTATTTTTGCTCACAAGCCGATGGGAGGGACTGCCAATTTCACTTCTTGAATCTATGTATATGAAGAAGATTTGCATTGTTAGCAATGTGATTGGAAATCGGGATGTGATTTCCAATGGAAAGAATGGTTTTGTATGTAACGACAGTAGTGAGTTTGAAGAAGCGATAAGAGAAGCAAAAGAGGGGAAAGAAATACTTAAAGAACAGGCATATAAGGATATTGTACATATTTATAATACAAAAGTAATGGCTGAGAATTATGGAAGGATATATGAAAAAGGATAAAGTTCATGAATACACAGAATATTGCATTTATTATGACAGGATATTTTCCACTACCGCCTGTTAAAGGAGGTGCGGTTGAAAATTTATTGTATACGCTGATTATGGAAAATGAAAAACGAAAAAAATTTAATTTTACTGTATTTAGCAATTATGATAATAATGCTGAGATACAGGCAAAACAATTACAGTATACAGATATAATTTTTATTAAAGTACCATGTATAGTAAAAATTATAGATAAGATTGTATATTGGATTGCAACATATATTTTAAAAAAAAGTAAAAATTTATCATATCGTTATATTCTTCAGCGTTTGTGGTATCAGTATAAAGTTGCAAAAAACTTGAAAAAAAATAGTTATAATAAAGTTATAGTAGAAAACACACCGATTTCTTTTTTAGCATTGAAATGGTTTGATAATTTAAATAAATACAAAGATAGAATAATATATCATCTTCATAATGAAGTAGGAAAAACATTTGGTTGTGACACTGTTATAAATAATAATGTGACGCAACTCATAGGAATTAGTTCTTTTGTAAATGAAAAATTTAAAGAAAGATTTCCGAAATTTAACGGTTCGTATTCAATTTTAAAAAACTGTATTACTCAGACGAAAAAATCAAAAAGAGAGAATAAAACAGCTGATTCATCTTTGAATGTAAGAGAAGAATATAACATTTCAAAAAATACATTTCTGGTACTTTTTGTAGGTCGGCTTTCAAAAGAAAAGGGGGTATTGGAAGTATTAAGTGCATTTAAAAAAGTGGGGATTAAGGATTCGCATTTGTTAATTGTTGGGGGAAATTATTATGATTCTGACATTACAAGTTCATATGAAAAAATATTAAAAGAAGAAGCAGAATGTATAAAGGATAAGGTGACTTTTACTGGTTATATAGATAGAGAACTTGTTGATTTATTTTATAAAGCTGCAAATGTAGTTGTATTACCGTCGATGTGGGATGAACCTGCAGGCTTAACAATTATTGAAGCTATGAATTCGGGGACACCAGTAGTTACAACTATTTCAGGTGGAATTCCAGAATATGTAGGAGAAAATAATGTATTGCTTATACAAAGAAATTCAGAGATTGTTAATTCGTTAGTCAGTAGTATTCAATACATTTATGAACATGAGGAAGAAAGTTATGTAATGGCTGCAAGGGCAAAGAAAATAGCAGAAGAATATAATCCGGGAAAATATTATCAGGATTTTCAGAAATTGATTGGAGAAATTTGATGTGGATTTATAATTGTACTTTTTTACTTTCAGTATTATTTTTTTGCTTTGTTTCGCCTCAGAAAAATGCAAAGCAAATAGAGAATTATGTATGTACTATTAAAAATAGTTCATTAAAAATTAATAGGGTAGCATTGGCAACTTTATTAGCCTCTATTCCGCCAATGTTTATATCAGCGGTAAGATATCAGGTTGGTACAGATTATGTTGCAACTTATTATACTGGGTTTTATCGTGTTTTGGAAGGAAGTCGGAGAGACAAATTTGAAGTTGGATATTACTGGATAAACAGAATTATACAATATTTTACAGATAATGTATTTTATTTGTTTATTATTACTTCAGTAATTTTTGTTGGCGTTTCGTTTAAAGCTATATATGAGTTGTCATCAAATATTCCTTTAAGTATAATTTTATTTTTTGTTACAAGATATTATTTTGTCGGCATGAATGGTGTGCGACAATTCATAGCCATTGCAATATTAACGTATTCTATTAGATTTGTAGTAGAAAAAAATCCAAAAAAATATATATTATGCATGTTGGTGGCAATTTCTGTTCATTATTCCAGTGTATTATTTATACCAGTATATTATTTACGAAATTTAAAAATACCAAAACGCAAGCTGTTTGCTCTTATAGGAATTGATATTTGTGTATTTACAATAGGAATGAGCATTATAATAAGTATTTTATCAAATACAAAGTATGGGCGGTTGTTGACAAGCCATGAAGTATGTGGATGGAAATTTACGATATTTACAATTGCAATTAACATACTTATATTATTAGTATCATATAAAAACTATTTAAAAAGAAGTAGTGATATAAAGTATTGTGTGTATTTAAATATTCAGGTAGTTTGTTTACTTATTACTTTGGTATTAAGAACTATTCCGTTAATGGAAAGAGTTTATTGGATTTATTCATTTCCAATAATTGTTACATTACCATATTTGTTAGAAGGAATTCAAAAGAAAGCTATAAGAAGAGGTGTTACATTTTTAATCCTTATTATATTTGCAGTTTATATGTTTTATGATATAGGTGTTTTGAGTGATCATGGTGCAATTCCTTATCAGTGGATTTTTGGGAAAATACCAATTCATGATAGTGGATGGAGGTGGTACAGATAAATGGAGGATATAAATAATATGAAAGATATGTTAGTTAGTGTGATAATTCCAGTGTATAAGGCTGAAAAATATTTAGCTAGATGTATAGAAAGTGTGATTGGTCAGAGTTATCCAAAATTAGAAATTATTTTAGTTGATGATGGTTCTCCTGATTCATGTCCTTCTATCTGTGATAATTATGAAAAGCAGGATAAACGAGTGGTAGTGATTCATAAAAAAAATGGCGGATTATCTTCGGCACGTAATGCAGGGATTAAGATTGCAAAAGGTAAATATTTATTTTTTCTAGATGCAGATGATTTTATTAATTATAATGCATTAAAAGAGATGGTTTATGAGGCAGAAAAAAATCAGAGTGAAATTGTTGTGGCAGGACTTGAAAAAGTGTCGGAAGATGTTGAAAAGTTTGTGGAAAACCAAATACTTCAAGTAAAGTTTATAAAAATTGATAATACAGTATTTTTTGAACAGAAAATATCAAATCATTCTTGTGGCAAATTGTTCCAAAAAGCACTTTTTGACCATATTAGTTTTCCAGAGGGAAGAAATTATGAAGATGTAGCAACATCATATCTGATTTTTGATAAAGCAACAAATATTTCGTATACAAAAGTTGGTTTGTATTATTATAGAATTACCCCGAATGGAATAAGTAACACATTTAGTAAGAAAAATTTAGATGATTTTATGCAAGCATATAATGAAATAGACGAATTTGTTAAATGTAGGGTACAGGATAAAATAAATGATGAGTATTGCGAAAAACTCTATTATTATCAACTTACTATTCTTTATACAATATATAGTAGATTGTGCAGGGTAAAGTCAGCAGAAGATAACTTGAATAAGATAAAAAAAGTAATAAGAAGAGAATTCAATGAAAAATATAAGAATGTAAAATTAAATAAACATGAAAAAAGTATAATGACATTAAAAATATTCCTATATCGTTATTATATTATGGAAACTGTTATGTATGTTTATTTTAAAGTATTAAGACATAGTTAATTATACAAAGGAATGGTGTAAGAAGTATAAAATGAAAATATGTATATTATCTATGCAGATGGTTGATAATTATGGTTCAGTACTACAGGCCTATGCATTGAAGAGAATAATAGAAAATTGTGGACATCAGGTTGAATTTATTGATATTCTTCCAAACTTCAATGAAGATGAACTGCTTAAAGACAGTAGACAGATTTTTGAGGAAGATATTGAGAACTATCATAAAATGGGTATATTAAGACAAATAAAAAAAATAGATAAATATATTGTATATAGAATACAGAATAAATTTAATGTATTCAAACAACAGGAAATGTATAAGGAATTCAGAAAAAAATTTTTGAATATAGAAGAAAAAAATAAAAATACGCATTATGATGTATGCATTATAGGAAGTGATGAAGTATTCAACTGTTTATGTGATTCTCCATGGGGATTTACAAGCCAGTTATTTGGAAATGTATCGCAGGCAGAAAGGGTAATAACATATGCGGCTTCATGCGGAGCAACAAAAGTAGAAAAATTACCAAATGCTGTTGTAAATAAAATACAGCATTCATTAGATAATATGAGCACTATATCTGTAAGAGATGAGAATACAAGAGTATTTGTGCAAAAAATAGCAGGAGAGAAAAAAGATATTATACAGCATTTAGATCCAGCTTTGCTATATAATTTTTCTGAGAATATTGAAATAGACAATGAACTGTTAAAGAAACTTGGGAGATATTGTATTGTATATTCTTATAATAATAGAATTCATGACAGCGATGAGATTATGGAAATAAAAAAGATATGTTCCGAAAAGCAAATGAATATAATTACATTAGGATCGCCACAGATGTGGACGAATAATTTTTTACCAGTTACTCCATTTGTTTTATTAGGCTTATTTGCAAAAGCAGAATTTATTATTACTGATACCTTTCATGGAACAATATTTTCTGCTAAGTTAGCAAAAAAATTTGCGGTAATGGTAAGACCAAGCAATGAAAATAAATTAAATGATTTGTTAAAAAGACTTAAAATAGAACATCATAAGGTAAATAATTTTTGTGAATTATCAAATGTATATGAGATAGAAAATGATATAAAAAAAATAGACGACATTTTAAGTAAGGAAATGGAAAAATCAGTTAGTTATATACAGGAGATGTTAAGAGATGATGCAGGAAATAAACTTATACAGTCATAAAAAAGATTGCTGTGGTTGTGCTGCGTGTGCTTCTGCATGTAAAAACAAAGCAATAGATATGAAGGAAGATAAAAGTGGTTTTGTTTATCCAAGCATTAATACAAAAAAATGTATTGGATGTAGAGTATGTGTAAATGTTTGTGCATATAAAAAATTGAAAAAAGAAAATAATATATTAGAGTCATATGCAGCACAGAATAAAAATAGAAAAATTGCAAAAAAATCAGCATCTGGAGGAATTTCTTCAGCAATAGCGGAAAGCTTTTTAAAAAATGGAGGTATGATTGCTGGATGTGCATGGATTAAAAAAAACAGTAAATTACAGGCAGAACATATTTTGATAGATAAATGGGAAGAAGCATATCGACTTCAGGGGTCTAAATATGTTCAGAGTAATACTCAAATGATATATATAAAGATACGAAAAGAACTGGAAAATGGAAAAAAAATTCTATTTACAGGTACACCATGTCAAGTTGCAGCAATTAAAAAATTTATACCTTTGCAATTGCAAGAAAAGTTATATACCATTGATATTATTTGCCATGGAGTACCCGGAAATAGAATGTTTCAGGATTATCTTGATTTTTTGAAAAATAAAAATGAAATTATAGATTTCCAATTTCGTGATAAGACAAAAGGATGGGGGCTGAATGCTAGTTATACCATTAAAGGAAAGAGGAGAAATATAAAAACAGTTATTCCTAATAATTTGTCTTCCTATTATACATACTTTTTAGAATCAGAAATATACCGTGAAAGTTGTTATTATTGTGAATATGCAAGTTATCATAGAGTGGGAGATTGCACTATTGGCGATTTTTGGGGAGTAGAAGAAGAATATCCACAATATTTAAGAAAAAATGGTGGGTTATTTGAAGAAAAGGAAGGTATATCATGCATTCTAATAAATAGTGAAAAAGGAAAAATATTAATAAGTGATGCAAAAAATATTCAAAAATATCCAGCTGATTTTGAGAGAATTGCAAAATGGAATCAACAATTAGAGCATCCAGCAGTTCCTAAAAATGATAGAAGAGAAAAATTGTTAGAGATATATAACAGAAATGGTTACAAGGAATTGGAAAAAATATTTCAAAAAGATCAGGGATGGAAAAGATATGGTAGAAAGTTAAAATGGAAAATTATTAATTGTATGATGAGGAAAAAAAATGAGTGAAGGAAATTCATTGATATCAGTTATTGTTCCTGTATATAAAGTAGAAAACTGCTTGCGGAAGTGTGTAGATAGCATATTGGCACAGACATATACAAATTTGGAAATTATTTTGGTGGATGATGGATCACCAGATAAATCAGGACAAATATGCGAAGAATACAAGAAGAAAGATAAAAGAATAAAAGTAATACATAAAGAAAATGGTGGCTTATCAAGTGCTAGAAATGTGGGATTAGATTTGGCAAGGGGAGAATATTATGCTTTTGTAGATAGTGATGATTATATTGAAAAAGAAACATATGAATTATTATATAATGCAATTAAAGAGTATGAAACAGATATTGCATGTCAGGGAATTATACGGGAAAATGAACAAACAGGTGATAAGCAGATAATAAGAACACCAGAGGAAGAAAAAGTATATAACTGTACAGAGGCATTATATCAAATTTTATTATCAAATGAAATAGGAATAAGTGTATGGAGTAAGTTATATAAAAAAGAAGTATTTGATAATGTTAGATTTCCAGAAGGAAAAACAAATGAAGATGCAGCAGTTTTATTAAAAACATTTAAGGGAAGAAAATTAGTACATATAGCAAAGCCGACTTATCATTATGTTTTTCGAAATGGGAGCATAACATCAAGTTATAGTATAAGTAATTGTGAATGCTTTTTTGAAAATTCATTAAATATTATGAGAGAAATTCAAAACCTGTATCCTCAAATATATAGAGAATCTGAAGTATATTTTACTGAAGGAATGTTGGCACTTTTTGTTCGATATTATTCACAATCAGTAATAAAAGATAATAATATTAAAAAGTATTTTAAAGAATATAAAAAACATTGGACAAAAATATTTACAAAAAGTAAATGTCAGACGGTAACAAAATTAAAATGCCTTTTATTAAGAATGCATATGTTAAAAATTTTATATAAATTTAAAAGACGAGGATAATTATGGAAGAGAAAAAAGTAAGTGTGATAATTCCTGTATATAATGTAAAAGAATATGTGGAAAAGTGCGTTGAAACAGTAATTAAACAGACTTATAGTAATTTGGAAATAATTCTGGTAGATGATGGAGCAACTGATGGTTCAGGAGAGATATGTGATAAATTAGCTTGCAAAGACCAACGGATTGAAGTAATTCATAAAAAAAATGGAGGATTATCTGATGCAAGAAATGCGGGACTTAAAGTTGTAACAGGAGAATATTATCTGTTTGTTGACAGTGATGACTGGATATCTGTAAATATGGTAAAAAGACTTGTAGACTGTGCTGAAAAAGAAGATGCGGATATAGTCTGCTGCGGATTTTTTGATGTGATGAAAGATGAGATTATAAATATTCCGGATAATTTGGATGTTCAGAATTTAAACAGAGAAGAAGCATTAAAAAGTATATTAGAGGGACAGATTAGAGATTATGCATGGAATAAGATATATAAACGACAGGTTTTTGATGGATTGAGTTATCCTGTAGGAAGAAATTACGAAGATATGGCTACTACTTATAAGGCTTTTTTAAAGGCACAAAAAGTTAGTGTTTTGTCTGAATCTTTGTATTATTATATACAACGTGAAGGAAGTATTTCTAATTCTGAAAATAAGTATAAAATTTTAAAAAATAAATATGATGCTTTAATATCTCATTATGAAAGAATAGAGATAATTTCATCAGATTTTCCAAATTTAAGAAATTTATGTATTCGTAATTTTTATGATAGAGTAAATTCATTTATGGATTATGCATTTTTATCTTATAAAGAAAAATCAGAACAGAAAACTAAAATGATTCAAGAAACTATTTGGTGTATGAAGAAATATTATGAAGAAATACAAAAAGATAATAAATACAAAAAGCTTCGAAAATGGAAGACAAAAAGTTATATGCAAAAAAACAGAGTGTTGATATGGGGATATACTGGTATTGATTATTTGAGGAAATGTACACCAGATATAATAAAACAAAATTTACTGAAAATTAAAAATCATAATCATAATATAAGTATAGAAAAAAAAGGTAAAACGGCGGTATTTTTAATTGGCACACCAGATCACAATAATCTGGGTGATCATGCAATAGCATATGCTACAATAGAATATTTTAATAGAATACTTTCAGATAAGTATATACTTATAGAAATTTCAGAGGAAGATTTTTTAAATAACAGTTCCCAAATTCAAAAGTCTGTTTGCAGTGAGGATATAATTGTAATCCAGGGTGGTGGAAATTGGGGAGATACTTATAAATATATAGAAAAGATGCATAATATGGTGTTGAAAAAATTCAACCAAAATAAAATATTAGTTATGCCTCAGACGATTCATTTTACAAAAAAAGAGAACCTGGAGAAATGTAAAAAATTAATTAATAAGTGCAGGCATATAACATTTTTGACGAGAGAAAAGAAATCTTATAATTTAGCAAAAGAGTATTTTTCGGATATAGATATAAAATTTATACCAGATATGGTATTATCCTTGAACAAAAGCAACAGACAGCCCCAAAATATTGCTATGTGTTGTTTGAGAAGTGATAAAGAAGGCTGTATTCAAGTTAGCGAAAAGTTATATTTACATGAATTTCTCGAATCACAATTTGCTTCTGTTCTCTATACAGATACCTGTATAGAGAACAGAGTAAACAAAACACAAAGGCAGAAAGAATTGGAAAAAAAATGGGAACAATTTAATGAAGTAAAAGTTATTGTGACAGATAGACTTCATGGAATGATTTTTGCAGCAATTACTGGAACACCGTGTATTGTTTTGGGAAATTACAATCATAAAGTAGAAGCTGCTTATGAATGGTTAAAGGAAGTACCTTATATAAAATTTGCTTCTAAACTTTCAGAAGTACCTTATATTATTCAAAATGATATTGATTTGGATAAAATATATTCATATAGTGGTATGGATGAAAAATATTATAACAGTATTGCCACTTTTTTTGAGTAGTCAAGATAAAGAAAGTAGAGAAAGAAAAATGAGTCAGATAAAAAGATTTTTTGAATGTTTAGTTCCGGTGACCGCATGTAATATAAAGTGTAGTTATTGTTATATTATTCAGAGGAATCATAGATGTATGGAGATTCCAAAACTGAAATATTCAATACAGCAAATAGGAAAAGCATTAAGTGTTCAGAGATTGGGAGGAGTATGTTATTTTAGTATATGTGGTGCAGGTGAAACATTGCTGGCTGATCAGATTATAGAATTAGTAGAAGAACTTTTGAAACAGGGACATTTTGTAAATATAACTACAAATGGTACTTTAACAAAACAATTTAACAGAATAAGTAATTTTAACAAAGAATATAGAGACAGATTACATATAGCTTTTTCTTTTCATTATCTGGAATTGATTAGAATCAAAAAACTGCAGACATTTTTTGATAATGTAAAATTGATGAAAGATAGTGGGATATCATTTTTGGTTCAGTTGAATTTATGTGATGAATATGAACCTTATCTGGAAGAAATCAAAGAGTGCTGTAAGAAAAATATAGGAGCATATCCACAGGTTGCTGCAACAAGAAAAGAATATAATTTAAATCAGCATATTGAATTATTGACAGAACATACAAAAGAAGAATACATTAATATGGGAAATACTTTTAATTCGCCATTATTTGAGTTTACAATGAAAAATTTTAACGTGAAGAGAAGTGAATTTTGCTATGCGGGAGATTGGTCGGGTGTTTTGAATTTGCAAACTGGTATTTTAAGAAAATGTTATAGTGATAATGGCGGACAGAATATTTTTGATAATCCGGAAAAACCAGTTAAATGGGAAGCTATAGGGAAATGTGGAAGTTTATTTTGTATGAATTCCAGTCATTTTATGTCATTGGGTATAATTCCAGAGTGTTATGAAAATATTACATATGCAGGTTTAAGAAATCGTGAGGAGGCAGGCTGGTATACGTTAGATGTTTTGAAAGCATTAAATGGGAAGTTGAGTGAAACTAATGATATTTATACCAATCGAAGAAAAAATATTATATTGGCGAGAGCAACGATACATTCCTGCTGTAAAAATGTGAAAAAATACATAAAAGGTTTAATTAAAAAGTAAGGTATAATAATGGATAAATTAAAAGAACGCTTTACAAATATGTCTGCTCCTGCGAAAGCAGCTATATTTTTTACACTTTGTAATATTTTGCAAAAAGGTATTTCTTTAATCAGTGCACCTATATTTACAAGACTCTTGACAACTCAGCAATATGGTGTGTATACGATATATAATTCGTGGTACTCTATTATCTCCATTTTTGCAACTTTCAATTTGTCATATGGAGTTTTTCTTACCGGATTAACTAAGTTTGAGAAAGATCGTGAAAGATTTACTTCTGCATTAATGGGTTTATCTACTACAATAACCGGTGTTCTATTTGTTATATATTTGTTGTTTAAAGATTTTTGGAATAACCTGTTTGAACTGTCAACATTAATTATGGTGGCTATGTTTACGGAAATGTTTTTTGTTCCTGCTTTCTATTTTTGGTCTAATATTCAGAGAAATACTTATAAGTATAAAGCATTGGTGGCGATTACACTTGGAATGTCAATAGCAAATCCACTGATAGGAATTGTAGCAGTTCTTTTATCAGAACACAAAGCTGAAGCAAGAATTATAACAAGTGTTTTTGTACAGGTTTGTGTAGGTTTAGTATTTTATATATTACAGGCATATAGAGGAAAAAAATTATATGTTAAAAAATACTGGAAATATGCACTGGCATTTAACATTCCGCTAATACCACATTATTTATCGATGACTGCATTACAACAGGCAGACCGTGTTATGATAGGAAGAATGGAGGGTGCTACACAGGCGGCTATTTATGGGATAGCATATACGGTTTCAACATTAATGACATTGATTACACAGGCTATTAATAATTCATTTACACCGTTTACATATCAGTCATTAAAAGCTGAAAAGTATAAAGATATAGGAAAAATAGCTAATTTATTACTGGTTTTGGTTGGAAGTGGATGCATTTGTGCAATGGCATTTGGACCAGAAATTATTAGGATATTTGCTCCAAAAGAATATTATGAAGCAATTTGGATTATACCACCAGTATCTGCATCTGTATATTTTATGTTTTTATATCCGTTGTTTGGAAATATTGAATTTTATTTTGCAAAAACAAAGTTTACAATGTTGGCATCCTGTGGAGGAGCTGTTGCAAATATAATTTTAAATTATATATTTATAAAGAGGTTTGGCTATCTTGCAGCAGGATATACAACATTGGTATGTTATATTTTATTTGCAGTGTTACATTTTATTGCATATAATAATATAAGAAAAACTAAGTTAAATCAGGAAGTTGTTTATAATATTAAATTTATAATATTCTTTTCAATGATAGTTCTAATTGTTATGGGATTTGTATTAACGATATATAACAGCTATATAGTTAGATATTTATTGATTCTTGTTATCTGCATTTTATTATTTTTAAATAGAAAAAAAATAATAAAGTTATTAAAAGAACAAAAGTAGTTATATAAATAGTTGGAGGCACAAATATGTGTGGAATAGTAGGCTTTGTAGGAAAAAGGCAGGCAGCTCCGATTCTTTTGGATGGACTGTCAAAATTAGAATATCGTGGATATGATTCCGCTGGATTAGCGGTGCGTGATGGAAATCATCTGGCACAGATCGTAAAGGCAAAGGGCCGTCTTATGAATCTGATGGAAAAGACGGACGCTGGAAATTCCCTGACAGGAACCTGTGGGATTGGACATACACGCTGGGCAACACATGGAGAACCAAGCCAGACAAATGCACATCCGCATATATCGGGAAATGGCATGAAATCCGGTTCCAGTGAGGTAGATTCTGAAGTAGTTGGTGTACATAACGGTATTATTGAAAATTATGCGGAATTAAAAGAAAAACTGTTAAAACATGGTTATACATTTTACAGTGAAACAGATACAGAAGTAGTAATCAAACTGGTGGATTATTATTATAAAAAATATAATTTAGGTCCGGTTGATGCGATTGCGAAAACAATGGTGCGGGTCAGAGGCTCTTATGCATTGGAACTGATGTTCCGGGATTATCCGGATGAAATCTGGGTTGCCAGAAAAGACAGTCCGATGATTATTGGTATTGCGGATGGTGAAACTTATGTAGCTTCCGATGTACCGGCTATTCTGAAATATACCAGAAATGTATATTATATTGGAAATCTGGAATTTGCAAAGCTGACTGCGGGAGAGGCACATTTCTATAACCTGGATGGCGATGAGATTGAAAAAGAAACAACAGAAATCAAATGGGATGCACAGGCAGCTGAAAAAGGCGGATTCGAGCATTTCATGATGAAAGAGATTCATGAACAGCCGAAAGCAGTACAGGATACATTAAATTCCGTAATAAAAGATAATGTGATAGACTTTTCAAATATGGATATTACTTCGGATGAAATTGCAAATTATGAACAGATTTATATTGTGGCATGTGGTTCTGCGTGGCATGTAGGAATGGCTGCACAGTATGTAATAGAAGATCTCTGTGACATTCCGGTGCGGGTGGAACTGGCTTCTGAATTCCGTTACCGGAAAATGCCGATGCACCAGAATACACTTCTCATTGCGATTAGCCAGTCAGGAGAAACAGCCGATACATTAGCTGCATTAAGGCTGGCAAAGGAAAAACAGCTTTCCACAATGGCGATTGTAAATGTAGTAGGAAGCAGTATTGCCAGAGAAGCAGACAGGGTATTTTATACACTGGCAGGACCTGAAATATCGGTAGCAACAACCAAGGCGTATAGTGCACAGCTGGCAGCGATGTATTGTCTGGCAGTGCAGTTTGCAAAAATAAAAGGAAACATTACCCAGGAACAGTATGCGGATTATATATCTGAGTTAAAAACGATTCCGGACAAAATTCAGAAAATTCTGGAAGATAAGGAGCGGCTTCAGTGGTTCGCGGCAAAATATGCCAACGCACAGGATGCGTTTTTTGTGGGAAGAGGAATTGATTATGCGATAGGAATGGAAGGAAGTCTGAAATTAAAAGAAATTTCCTATATTCATTCCGAGGCATATGCGGCCGGCGAATTAAAGCATGGAACCATCAGCCTGATTGAGCAGAATACACTGGTAATCGGCTTATTAACCCAGAGCGGGTTGTATGAGAAAACCATCAGCAACATGCTTGAGTGCAAAAGCAGAGGTGCATATCTGATGGGATTAACCACATATGGAAATTACAGTATCGAAGATCAGGTTGATTTTGCCGTATATGTTCCAAAAATTGATGAGCATTTCAGTGGAAGTCTGGCAGTCATTCCGCTTCAGCTGCTGGGATATTATGTCAGTGTTGCCAAAGGACTGGATGTGGACAAACCAAGAAATCTTGCCAAGAGTGTTACAGTAGAATAATGGAGTAGAAAAAGAGTGTTCAGTACATTTTATCTATGTGCCGGACGCTCTTTTTGCGTTATGGAATAAATATTGACAAAAATAAAATAATATTGTAATATATAGTAATATGATAGAAATAAACAATACGATTGAAGTATGAAGAACAGAACAGCAAAGGATTTGACAGTGAATAGGAAAACGAATATAATGGACACAGGAGGAGCAGGGTATGGCAGGATATAAAAGAGTAAGTGAAATGACGCTGGAGGAAAAACGGGAGAAGGTTGCCGGGTTTAATGTGATGGATGATGTTTTTTTCCAGAAGATGATGGAAGACAAAGAGGCATGTGAAGAACTATTAAGAATCATCCTGGAGGATTCCGGAGTGCAGGTGATAGAGTGTATCCCACAGGCATCCCTCAAGAATCTGATCGGGAAGTCTGTGATTTTAGATGTTCTGTGCCTTGCCAGGGATGGAAGCTATTATAATGTGGAAGTCCAGAAATCCGATGATGATGACCATCAGAAGAGGGTAAGATATAATACGGCACTGGTAAGTATGTATACGATGCAGGCAGGGAAGGATTACAAGGAACTGCCCGAGGTAAAGGCAGTCTTTATTTCAAAGTTTGACATATTCCATGGAAATCATGCCATGTATCATGTGGACAGAGTCGTAAGGGAAACCGGTCAGAAAGTGGAGAACGGACAGAGCGAGATATATGTCAATGCAAAAGTAAAAGACCGGACATCCGTATCAGAACTGATGGAGTATTTTACAGACAGTAATGGAAGAAAAGAAATATGTCCGAAACTTTCGGACCGGGTTATGTTGTTTAAAACAGAACAGAAAGAGGTGACAGAGATGTGTGAATTAA